>ERZ773213.644-NODE-644-length-20095-cov-3.247804_pt1 | contig 20095 bp, 14 predicted proteins | sample MGYA00580996_ERZ773213 | MGnify/ENA primary metagenome ERZ773213 (study PRJEB29015, sample SAMEA2738152) | human oral metagenome | biome: human oral; feature: human-associated habitat; material: saliva | place: China | collected 2197 ...
TACCTTTTATCGCAGGCTTTAATGTAAGTAAAGTCACTAAGATAATATGCTGAGTTTGCCTATATGAAAGTTTACTTTCAAGATAAGCAAATACAGCCAATCGTTAACCTGAAAAAGATTAGGGGGGTATTCCGATTAAATTTGTTTAAGTAATATAAATAGGTTCACCTACCTCTTATTATCTCCATAGAAGCCTTAAATTCCTTAGGTGACATACCGAATTCTTTTTTGAAGGCACGGTAGAAACTTGAATAGTCGCCGAAACCGAATTCGGCAAAGGCGGTGGTGATATCGGTACCGGAGGCAATGGAAGCTTTGCATAGTGAGAGGCGTTTTTTGAGAATGTATCTGTGAACAGAAAGCCCTATCTGCTTTTTAAATACATGGGCAATATGATATTTGCTGACGTAAAAAGCATCTGCAATGGCACTTAGGGAAATATTTTCATAAATATGACTTTCAATATAGATTAGGATATTCTGGTACAGGGAATTTTCTTCTTTTACGGTTATAGGGTTTTCAGACTCATATACCATTCTTGAAAGAGTCATAAGAAGGTCGTTGGCGCAGACGGATATCATAGTACTTTGCCCGAAACGGCGAGTATGCAGTTCTTCAAGAAGCAAAATGAGCTTTGTTTGAATTGTGTTAAAAGAAAGAATATCAAAATGATAGATGTATTTGCGTGAGGTACGACTATGCTGGAAGATGTAGCCGAAATCGGACGACAATTTTAAAAGGTCGTTACAAAACCTCTCACTTATCCAAAAAACAAAACGCTGATAAGGCACTCCCTGATTTTTTATAATAGGATGGTGCTTGGTTCCGGGAGGAATGAGAATGATGTCACCGGAGCTCAGGGGGTATTCCGTACCGTCTATGTTGATCGAAACGTTCCCTTTTATAAAAAAATAAAATTCATGGTAATCATGGCTGTGGTTTTTAACATTTCTGACGGTTGTATCGGAATAGTAGAAAATTTCAAAATCTTTTGCCAGCATATACTGGCGAGAATTAAAAACGGTACGCAGATTTTTGTTCATGGAAAGAGCCTTTCATACTGATATTTTTATGTAAAAATGCAATCTGACAACCTGTTTACACTTGGCTGTATCGTAAGACCGATTGCGTATAGATAAATGTGACGATTCGATAATTACCTTTTTTCAACAGTCTGGTATTTTCAATAAATTTAAAATAATTATAAATAATGGTATACAACAACTTTTGCAATGTCAACAACAATCCTGTAAATGGCAAAAAATACGGGTAGACTTATACTTTAATTATGAGGAACAATGAGACACATAAAACATTTTTTCGGTTAAGGAGGTATTTAGTATGGAGATGACATTAAGATGGTATGGTTCAAAGTTTGATACGGTTACTTTAAAGCAGATAAGACAGATCCCGGGAGTAAAAGGGGTTATTACAACTCTTTATGATACAAAGCCAGGAGAGATATGGACAAGAGAAGCCATAAGAGCCATGAAAGAGGAAGTTGAGGCTTCAGGACTCCATGTATCGGGTATTGAGAGTGTAAATGTGCATGAGGCTATTAAGACGGGTGCAGCAGACAGGGATATGTATATAGACAATTATATAAAATGTCTTGAAAATTTAGGGGAAGAAGATATTCACCTTGTATGCTACAATTTCATGCCTGTGTTCGATTGGACGAGAACCGAGCTTGCAAGAATGAGGGAGGACGGCTCTACCGTGCTTGCTTATACCCAGGATGCTGTAGATAAGCTTGATCCTGAAAAAATGTTCGAGTCAATAGCGGGTGATATGAACGGTACGGTTATGCCGGGATGGGAACCTGACAGACTTGAGAGGGTTAAGGAGCTTTTTAAGATGTATAAGGACATTGACGATGAAAAGCTTTTTGAAAATCTAAAATATTTCCTTGAGAAGATCATGCCGGTGTGCGACAAGTATGATATTAATATGGCTATTCACCCTGATGATCCTGCATGGAGCGTATTCGGACTTCCAAGAATAATTATAAATAAGGCTAATATTTTAAAAATGATGAAGATGGTTGATAATCCGCATAACGGTGTTACTTTCTGCTCAGGTTCATACGGCACAAATCTGGAAAATGATTTACCGGATATGATACGCTCACTTAAGGGAAGAATACATTTTGCTCATGTGAGAAATCTTAAGTTTAACAGCCCGACCGATTTTGAAGAAGCCGCACATCTGTCTTCAGACGGCAACTTCGATATGTATGAGATTATGAAAGCTTTATACGATATAGGATTTAACGGACCTATAAGACCGGATCACGGCAGAATGATTTGGGATGAGGTTGCTATGCCGGGTTACGGCTTATATGATAGAGCGCTTGGAGCAACCTATCTAAACGGACTCTGGGAAGCCATAGAGAAGGGTCATGAAAGAGGAATATAATGAGGAGAAACTGATCTCACTCTTTAATCAGTCCTTTAAATAAGTTTATCTACAATAGACAGAAAGAAGGAAATATATGAAATTAAATGAAAACGGCTTAAAGAACAAGAATGAATGGGAAGAAAAGGGGTACGAAGTTCCTAAGTATGATCGTCAGGAAATGATTAAAAGGACTAAGGAGAATCCGTGTTGGGTTCACTTTGGAGCAGGCAACATATTCAGGGCGTTTCACGCGGACATAGCTGAGAAACTTTTAAATGAATGTATAACGGATAAAGGTATTACTGTAGTTGAAGGATATGATTATGAGATTATAGAGAAAAAATATCATCCTAATGATGATTATTCGATTACCGTAGTTTTAAAATCAGACGGAAGCGTAGATAAGAAAGTTGTAGGCTCGGTGGGAGAATCTCTTATTTTGGATTCAAATAACGATATTGAATTTAACAGACTCAAAGAAGTCTTAAAAAAAGATTCCTTACAGCTTGCCACCTTTACGATTACAGAAAAAGGATATTCGGTTACGGATGCTAACGGCAATATTCTTCCTTCAGTTAAGGCTGACCTGGAAGGGGGAGCGGATAAGCCTCAGAGCTATATAGGAAAAGTTGCTGCACTTTTATACGAGAGATACAAATCAGGAGAAAAGCCTATAGCCATGGTATCTACGGATAACTGCTCGCATAACGGAGATAAGCTTCATGCGGCGATAGAATGCTTTGCTAAGGGCTGGTGTGAAAACGGTTCTGTAGAAAAGGGATTTAATGATTATATAAATGACAGGAATAAGGTGTCTTTCCCGTGGACGATGATTGATAAAATTACCCCAAGACCGGATGCTTCGGTTGAAGCTATGTTAAAGTCCGACGGAGTAGAGGATTTGGAACCGGTTATAACAAGTAAGAATACCTATGTTGCTTCGTTTGTAAATGCCGAAGAAACAGGCTACCTGGTTATAGAAGATTCGTTTCCGAACGGACGTCCTGCTCTTGAAAAAGGCGGTGTAATTTTTACCGACAGGGAAACGGTGGATAAGGTTGAAAAAATGAAGGTATGTACCTGCCTTAATCCTTTACATACGGCACTTGCGATATTCGGTTGTATTTTGGGATATGAAAAAATTTCGGATGAGATGAAAGATGTGGAGCTTGTAAAGCTCATAGAGGGAATCGGTTATAAAGAAGGACTTCCTGTGGTCGTAGATCCGGGAGTTTTAAATCCTTCGGAGTTTATAGATACCGTTCTTAAAGTTCGTTTACCGAATCCTTTCATGCCGGATACGCCGCAGAGAATAGCTACAGATACGTCACAGAAACTTGCGATAAGGTTCGGAGAAACTATTAAAAATTATAAAAAGACGGGGCTTGATCTTAAAAACCTAAGGCTTATTCCTCTTATATTTGCGGGTTGGTTGAGATACCTTATGGGAATAGGAGATGACGGAAAGGCATTTGAGCTTAGTTTTGATCCTCTACTTGAAACGGTAAGACCTTACGTGGACAAGATCAGGCTTGGTGATACAGTGGGTGATGACAGGTTGCATGAGCTTTTAAGTAACGAAAAGATTTTCGGTATTAATTTGTACGATGTAGGTTTAGCCGATAGGACAGTGGAATATTTTAATGAGCTTATAGCGGGTGAAGGGGCTGTAAGAAAGACTTTGAAAAAGCATGTAGTATGAGATAAATAAAAGAAACGGATGGTTTATACTTATGAGCACTATTTTTGAGAAATTCAGTAAAATCGGAATTATTCCGGTAGTTGTACTTGAGGATGCAAAGGATGCGGAGCCCCTCGGTAAAGCTCTAATGGAGGGTGGACTTCCATGTGCGGAGGTTACCTTCAGAACTGCTGCGGCTGAGGAAGCGATAAAAATTATGACGGAGAAGTTTCCTGATATGCTTGTGGGAGCGGGAACCGTACTTACCACCGAGCAGGCGGACAGAGCTATAGCGGCAGGGGCCAAGTTTATAGTAAGCCCCGGTCTTAATCCAGATGTAGTTGCTCATTGTGTAAAAAAAGGTATTCCTGTAACTCCGGGAACCTGCACTCCCACCGACGTGGAAAAAGCACTCACTTTTGGGCTTGACGTAGTGAAATTTTTCCCTGCGGAGCCTGCGGGCGGACTTGATTTCATTAAGGCTATAGCAGCTCCTTATGTCGGAGTAAAATTTATGCCTACAGGCGGAATAAACGCAAATAACGTAAGAGATTATCTGAAATACGACAGAATAATAGCCTGTGGCGGAAGCTGGATGGTTAAAGGCGATTTGATTAAGGCGGGCAATTTTGAAAAAATAAAAGAACTCACAGCGGAAGCGGCAGGGATAGTAAAGGAGATTAGAGGATAATGAAAACGGAGTTGAATATAAGACCTGAAAATGAGTGCAGATATGACGCGGTGTCTATAGGCGAGGTAATGCTCAGGCTTGACCCGGGTGAGGGAAGGATTCGTACGGCAAGACAGTTTAGAGCTTGGGAAGGCGGCGGAGAATACAATGTGGTGAGAGGACTTCGCAGATGCTTCGGACTTCGTACCGGAGTTATAACTGCCTTTGCAGATAATGAAGTAGGAATGCTTATGGAGGATTTTATTCTTCAGGGCGGTGTTGATACATCTCTTATAAAATGGATGAAAACCGACGGAATAGGCAGGATTTGCAGAAACGGAATAAATTTTACTGAGAGGGGCTTCGGTATAAGAGGCGCAGTAGGCTGTTCGGACAGGGCTAATACGGCTATTTCAAAGGCAACTCCGTCAGACTTCGATTTTGAGTATATTTTCGGGACATTAGGGGTAAGATGGCTTCATACGGGAGGAATATATGCGGCTCTTTCCGAACAGTCCTGTGAAACCGTTATCGAGGCGATTAAGATTGCTAAAAAATACGGAACCGTGGTATCCTATGACCTCAACTACAGACCGTCCATGTGGAGTGATATCGGGGGGCTTAAAAAGGCTCAGGAGGTAAACAAGGAAATCGCTAAATATGTGGATGTAATGATAGGAAACGAGGAAGACTTTACCGCCTGCCTCGGATTTGAGATAGAGGGAAATGACGAGAATTTAAAGGAACTTAATATAGACGGCTACAAGAAGATGATAGAAGAGGCTGTGAAGGTGTACCCTAATTTAAAGGCGATAGCAACGACTCTTCGTACCGTAAGAACGGCTACAGTTAACGACTGGTCGGCATTATGCTTCGGAAATGGCGGAGAAATTTATAAGGCAAAGCAGTATGACGGACTTGAGATTATGGATAGAGTAGGTGGCGGAGATTCTTTCGCATCAGGACTTATTTACGGACTTATGACTACGGGAGATGCCGAGATTGCGGTAAATTACGGTGCGGCTCACGGAGCTCTTGCCATGACAACTCCAGGAGATACGACGATGGCATCTAAAAAAGAAGTTGAGGCTGTTATGGGTGGAGCAGGAGCAAGAGTACAGAGGTAGAATATGAAAAGGTTTTTAGATAAAGACTTTCTTCTTGAAACTGAAACGGCAAAGCGTTTATTTCATGAATATGCTGAAAATATGCCTATTATAGATTATCATTGCCATTTGAATCCAAAAGAGATTTACGAGGATATGAAATATAATAATATCACGGAAGTCTGGCTCGGCGGAGATCATTATAAATGGAGGCAGATGAGGTCGAACGGGGTAGAGGAGAAGTATATTACCGGCGATGCATCCGACAAGGATAAGTTCATAAAATGGGCTGAGACGCTTGAAATGGCTATAGGAAATCCTCTTTATCACTGGAGCCATTTGGAATTAAAGAAATATTTCGGTTATGAGGGATATCTTTCGAGTGAAACTGCGGAAGAAGTATGGGAGCTTTGCAACGATAAGCTTAAAAACGGAGATCTTTCCGCAAGAAAACTAATTGAAGTTTCCAATGTGGATGTTATCTGCACTACGGACGACCCTGTCGATTCTCTTGAATGGCACAAAAAGATAAAGGAAGACAATTTTTCAGTAAGGGTGCTTCCGACCTGGCGTCCGGATAAGGCTCTTCATATTGAAAAGGACAGTTTTTCGGATTATCTTCATACACTTTCAGCAGTGAGCGGAGTGGAGATCAAGGATTTCGATTCTCTTATAGAGGCTCTTAAAATAAGAATGGATTTCTTTGTGGAAAACGGCTGCAAGGTATCAGACCACGGACTCGAGTATATAATGTATGAGAACTACACAGATAATGAAGTGAATGAAATTCTTAAAAAGAAGCTTAACGGAAATCAGCTTTCGGAAACAGAACAGAGGAAGTTTAAAACTGCCTTCATGGTTGCAATGGGTAAGGAGTACGCAAAGAAAAACCTTGTAATGCAGCTTCATTACGGAGTAATCAGAGATTTAAATAAGAGAATATTTAATGCCTTGGGTGCAGATGCGGGAATAGATGCGGTTAACAATTACAGCTCATCAGTAGAAACCGGAAGATATTTGAACGCGTTGGCGGAGGAAAATTTACTTCCCAAAACTATAATTTATCCTCTTAATTCGTCAGATTTTGATGCGGTAGGTACGATAATCGGCTGTTTCCAGGACAGTGATACTATAGGCAAGGTTCAGCACGGAAGCGGTTGGTGGTTTAATGACAATAAGACGGGTATGATAAATCAGATGACTTCGCTTGCAAATTTAGGGTTATTGGGTAATTTTATAGGAATGCTTACGGATTCAAGAAGCTTTCTTTCTTACACAAGGCATGAGTATTTTAGAAGAATCATGTGTAATCTCATAGGAAATCTTGTTGAAAACGGTGAGTATCCTGAGGATGAAAAGAGTTTAAAAAAGATTGTAGAAGGCATTTCTTATAAGAATGCGAAGAGATATTTCGGCTTTTAAAAAATTAGGGGCTTCCGAAAGGAAGCTCCTTTTGCATATAGATCAATCTTTACTCTTGGACATTGATATAAAATTTCAGATTAAAATTCGAGCTGATTTTCATATAAAAGTTGGCAAATTAAATTCGGCATAAATTATTCTATAAATTTGGCACGACCATTTTGACATATAGATTTTAATAAATAAAATTTATTAAGTAAAATTAAAGGCTTAATTAACTCATAGTGGGCTTAATATTATTGATGAGTGTTAATATGCACATCAATATTAAAAAACATAATAGATTAGTCTTATGATAGAGGAAAAATCTATTATGCATGAAACAGAATTAATCACTAACTTTAATAAACTAACACAATCACAACAGGTTATCGCTTAACATAGATTTTCTATATTCTGAAGGAGTGGCATTATACATTTTTTTAAATACTTTTATAAAATAATTATTGTCGGGATAACCTACGTAGGCGGAGATTTCCTGAATCTGCAAAGCTGTTTCTTTTAGCATAAGAGCGGCTTTTTCACATCTTTTCTTTGCAATATAATTTCCGAATGTAATGCCTGTTTCCTTTTTAAATTTCTTTGAAAGATAGGACTCAGATACAGAATTTTCTTCTGCAAAGGCGGAGAGAAGTATTTCATGACTTAAATTTAACTCTGCCTGTTCTATTATGCTGGATATTATCGGAGAATATTTACCGACTTTTGTTATGTGATCACGAACCGCTTTTGTAAGTTCGAGTATCATATCTTTTGTGTGGCGGAATTGTTCTGAAGTGTTTCTTTCTGAAGCGGATAATTGAGCATAGCGACCGGTAATCTCATCTATGATAATGGAAGACAGACCGGATTTTTCGGCCGCCTTTCTGACTAAAGTTCGTAAAATAGCCATAGATGCCTGAGGATTGTTTATATATATAGAGCCGATGCCGCTGTCCTTACTGCTTTTTTGCATTTCTAAAAAAAGCATTGCCTACCTGTTCGACATTTCCGGAGGAAATCATATTTAGGAAATAATTTTCAGAGTCATAGCGACGTAAAATAGTTTTATAGTCCACGGAATCTTCCTGATATTTTATTACGGGCTTTTTTTCATCAAATATACCGTACAGTTTTTTAAAAGAATACATAGGTGAGGCAGGAGAGAATGACATAATACAAGATTCAATTTCTTTTTGTGCATGGAAGGTTGAAATGAGGGGAAGAGAGGTATAATACAATTTTAATGAGGCGGAATAAGAGGCGGAAAGCCCCCGCTCGGCAAGTACGGACTGCATTTTAATATCGTTATACTCATTTTTTACGTAAGGTCCTACAAGGAAGGTGAGTCCTCCAAATCTGAAAAATAATAGATTTACCTCAATTCCGTCTGAAATTTCGAAAATAGTCGATTCCGAGGCGGGTTCTATCAAAAATCCTAAAGCCTGTGCAGTAAACATTGGCTGAAGAACTTCATTGAAGCAAAATCTATTTTCAAATTCAAGCAATTTTTGTTTATCACCAGATATCGAAGTAACATTAACATTCAAAAGATTTGAAATAAGAATGGCGAAAAGTTGTAAATCCATAAAATCTCCTTTTTATTAAATTAATCTGAAACCATATCATATATAGAAAATATATGCCAAAAATTCTAATAAATATCTGATTATTACTATATAATAAAATATAATATAAATAAAGAAGATAAATATAGAAAATAAATACTATAATTTAAATTAAATTTCTAACATATAAAAAATGATATTAGTATAATTAGGTTATAAAATGTCATAATAAAACGGAGGAAAATATGGCTAAAAAACATAATATGAACGAAATTGATGGTGTTGATTACCGTCGGGCTAAACTGTGGCAGATAATTTTATATGCCGCTAACTCATTGTGCGGCACAACAGTATTTATGCTAATAAATCAGGTAAGCTATGCAGCGAGCATAGGTTTCGGTATCGGTACGGCTCTTATCGGAGTAATCTTAACTTCAACCCGTATTTTGGATGCAATAACCGATCCTTTGTTCGCCTTGATCTATGACAGGGTGAATACGAAGTTTGGAAAGCTGCGTATTCTTATAATGACCGGCTTTTTAATTGAGGCGGTCGCACTGTTTCTTATGTTTGATTTATTTGTGGGAAAAGGATTTGGAACTGCTGTATTTATAGCCCTGTACGTTCTATATGTTATCGGATATACGATTATAAACATGACTATTCAAACGATTCCGGCAATGTTAACCAATGATCCCAAACAGCGTCCTGTCATCGGAGTATGGACAACGATATTTAACTATATTGTTCCTGTGACAATGGGATTGGTACTGAATCTGGTAGTACTTCGTATGGCTGGCGGAAAATTTAATGAGTATTATCTCAGTATGGCGGTAAAGATAGTGCTTGCCCTAGGAGCTATAGGTAATATTCTATGCTGCATAGGAATAAGCGGGATTGATAAGCCTGAAAACTTTAAAGGAACGAAGAAAACCAATCCGCTTAAGCTTAAAGATATGATTGATGTACTTGTACATAATAAACCTCTTCAAAGCTATATAGCGGCTGCGGCTTCGGATAAAATAGCTCAGGTTACCGCAAGTCAGAGTATAATCATTACTCTGCTTTACGGAATTATGATAGGTAATATGGGAATGAGTACCATCTTAGGTATGATTTCCATGCTTCCTGCAATCGTTTTTGCAGTTTTCGGAGCAAAATACGCAGGTAAAAACGGTAGCAGAAAAGCGATAGTTGACTGGACAATGGCGTGTATGGCTGTAGCAGCCGCACTTACAGTATTTTTCCTAGTTATAAATCCTGCAACCATAGCTAAACCCGGTATTACCATGGTTATTTATGTAATTCTTAATTTTGCACTAAACGGCTGTAAGATGTGTGTAACTACGGCAAATGCTTCCTTTATGGCTGATATTATAGATTATGAGCTTGACAGAAGCGGTCGCTATGTGCCTGCGGTAGTTACAGGCGTTTACAGTTTGCTTGATAAGATTATTTCTTCTTTCGGAGCAGTTATAGCGGCAACTGCGGTAGCGACTATAGGATATACTCACGTAGTGCCTCAACCGGGCGATCCTTCTACTCCTGGGGTGGTAGTCATAGCCCTCAGTGTGATGTATGGACTTCCTATTTTAGGTTGGATAATTACTCTTATAGCAATGAAAAAGTGTGAACTTACTAAAGAGGAAATGGTAAATGTTCAGAAGCGCATAGAGGAAAAGAAAGAGATTGCAAAACGTGAGTTTCTTGAAGCCGAGCTTCATAAGGCAGACTAACTTTTAAACAAAAAAAGTTATGGATTTGAGAAACTCTTGATTTTGAATTTTATCTAAGGGCAAATCGATATTTTTACAGATATAATACAAGGAGCGTAATATGAGGAAAACATATTGTATAAATGATAATTGGATATTTTTTAAGGAGGGCGTACCGAAAGCGGTGCGTCTTCCTCATACATGGAATGCTGAGGACGGACAAACGGGACCTGAAGCTTATTATAGGGGAGAGTGCCTATATAAGAAAGAGTTTGAAAAACCGGAAATTGAAAAAGGGGAACAGGTTTATATTGAGTTCAGGGGAGTAAATTCTTCGGCTAAGATTGTAATTAACGGTAAAGAAGCAGCCAGACATGATGGAGGATATTCTACTTTCCGAGTTAATATAACTGATAAGCTTGAAGACAGAAATGTAATGGAGGTTTATGCGGACAATTCCCCGAACGATTATGTTTATCCTCAAAAGGCTGACTTTACTTTTTATGGCGGAATCTATCGCGATGTATATATGATAATTACGGACAGCATTCATTTTGATATGGAAGATCATGGCGGCTGCGGATTTTATATTACACCTCATTTATGCGGAAAAGACGCTTCTGTCACTTTTGAAGCCTATATTTCGGGAACTGCGGATAAAGTGGTGATATCTGTAGAAGGTATAGGAGAAACTGAACTTTCTTTGACTGAGATAGATAGTGAGGGAAATGTTGCAGCTACTATGGGACAAGGTTCAATAATAATTACTGATGTTCACAGATGGGATGGTGTAAATGATCCGTATCTTTATAAGGCAACTGCGACTATATATAAAGACGGAAAGGCGGTTGACAGAGTAACTGACAAGTTCGGCTGTAGAGAATACAGGTTTGATCCTGAAAAGGGATTTTTTTTAAACGGAAGAAGTTATCCGCTTCATGGAGTGAGCCGACATCAGGACAGGGCAGGTGTTGGAAACGCTCTCACAAAAGAGATGCACGAGGAGGATATGGAGCTTATACTCTCAATGGGAGCTAACTCTATTCGCCTTGCGCATTATCAGCACGATCAGTATTTTTATGACTTATGCGATGAAAAGGGAATTATAGTCTGGGCTGAAATTCCATATATTACGGTTCATATGCAGAACGGACGAGAGAATACGATAGAGCAGATGAAGGAGCTTATTCTACAGAACTATAATCACGCTTCGATAATATGTTGGGCAATATCAAATGAGATTTCGCTAAATGGTGTAACTGAAGATTTGCTTGAAAATCACAGAATTCTTAACGATATTATTCACAAGATGGATCCGGGCAGGGTGTCAGCAATGGCAAACTTATTTATTTTGGAAACAGACAGTCCTCTCGTAAAACTTCCGGATATAAGAGGGTATAATCTGTATTATGGTTGGTATGTCGGGGAGGTTACCGATAATGATACATGGTTTGACGATTTTCACACAAAATATCCGGATACTGTAATAGGACTTACAGAGTACGGTGCTGACTCGGTTATTACATTGCAGTCGCCGAAGCCGGAAAAGGGTGATTATACCGAGAGTTATCAGGCGATTTATCATGAACATATGCTTGAAATGTTCTCAACAAGACCTTATCTTTGGGGAACTTATTGTTGGAATATGTTTGAGTTTGCGGCTGCCGGAAGAGATGAGGCAGGAGATCCGGGAAAGAACCATAAAGGACTTATCACTTTTGACCGCAAACAGAAAAAGGATGCTTACTATATATACAAGGCATGGTGGACAAGAGAACCGTTTGTTTATCTTTGTGGCAGAAGATATCACGACAGAATTGAAGAGTTAACCGAGATTAAAGTATATTCGAATCAAAAGGAAGTTGTTTTATACGTGGACGGAAAGGAAGCCGGAACAGTAAAAGGCGAGCATATATTTAAGTTTGAGGTTAATATAAGTGGAACACACAATATAAAGGCTGTGATACCGGGAACGGATATAAAGGATGAGATGGAGATAGCCAAGGTTTCTGAGCCTAACCCTACTTATTTTGCATCTAAAGATAAAGTTAGAAACTGGTTTGATGAAACACAGAAAGAGGATGAAGCGGATAACGGGTATCTTTCGATTAACAGCACTATGGCTGAGATTCAGGCGGTTCCCGAAGGAGCGGCAATTATCGAAAGAATAATGGAGCAGATGAAGAAAAGGACGGCGGGAGGAATTGGAGCGAATGTTAAAATATCTTCAGCTATGCAGGCTATGATTGCAAGACAGCCTCTTAAGAAGCTTTTGGAACAGGGCGGAGCCGATGTGAGTGAAGAAATGCAGAAGCAGTTAAATGCGGTGCTTTCAAGAATAAAAAAGAAATAATTACTATTAAAAAGTCGCTCTCGCTCTGCATTTTGCGTAACGGTACTAAGCTCATACTTCGAGTCTGATCTCCGACCCGAATAAGTATAGGTATTAGAAAAATTAACAAAAGGTAGTTTAGATGCGAATAAATTGCAATATTTTAACAATAATAAAAGGATAAAAGGATAAAATAATGGAAAAGTTTTTAGTTGGGGCCGCTACTGCCGCACATCAGGTTGAAGGAAACAATATTCATAGCGATTATTGGATTATGGAGCATATGCCTCATTCAAATTTTGCAGAGCCGTCACTTTCTGCGGTGGATCATTACAACCGCTATGAGGAGGATATTAAACTGCTTGCGGCAGCGGGACTAACGGCATACCGTTTCTCTATAGAATGGGCGAGAATAGAGCCTGAGCAGGGAAAATTTGATGAAGCGGAAATAGAGCATTATCTTAATGTGATAAGGTGCTGTAAGAAGAACGGGGTGGAGCCTGTTGTAACTATGTTCCACTTTACTTCTCCTGTATGGGTTATTAAAAACGGCGGTTGGGAGAATGAGGGTGTAATCAAAGCTTTTGCAAAGTACTGTGAATATGTTATAAAGCGGATTGGAAACGAAATTAAGTATGTTTGCACTATAAATGAGGCAAATATGAGGCTTCAGGTTGCTGCAATTTCAGAGCGTTTTAAGCGACAGATGGCGGCAAAGGCAGCAGAGTTTAAAAAAATGACGGAAAATCATGGGGAAAATGTCGAGGGAATAGCGCAGGTAGGTATGAATTTCAATTCCATGATGGAGAATATAAAGTATCAGAAGGCTGAAAATATGGAAGCTTTCGGTACGGAAAATCCGGCTATTTTTGTTTCATCCTGTAGCGAAAAAGGCGATGTTATAGTAATGAAGGCTCATAGAGCGGCAAAAGAGGCTATGAAAGCAATAAATCCTGATTTAAGAATAGGGATTACACTTTCATTACATGATATTCAGGCTGTGGAAGGTGGAGAGGAAAGAACAAAAAAAGAGTGGGATGAGGAGTTTTCCCATTATATACCTTATATAAAGGATGATGATTTCTTCGGCTTACAAAATTATACACGTTCACAAATAGACGCAGAGGGAATTCTTCCAGTTCCGGAAGGAGGGAAGATTACACAGATGGGATATGAAAATTATCCTGCGGCACTTGAAAATGTAATCAGACGTGTAAATGCCGAATTTAAAGAAAATGGAGTTGATATGCCTATTATGGTTACAGAGAACGGCATAGCTACAGCGGATGACTCAGAAAGAGAGGAGTTTATTAAAAAGGCTGTAAACGGAGTTAAAAGATGTATTAAGGATGGCATATCCGTAATCGGATATATGTATTGGTCACTCATTGATAATTTTGAGTGGCAGAAAGGTTTTTCCATGACCTTCGGGCTTATAGAAGTGGATAGGAAGACTATGAAAAGAACACCTAAGAAAAGTCTTAAAGTTTTGGGAGAGGTACTATGAATTATTTTTGTAATCCTATAAATATAAATTATCGTTATCAATTTAACAATGATCAGAGAAGGAATCGAATAGCGATATGCAGAGAGGCTGCAGATCCTTCTATGATTTATTTTAACGGAAAATATTATATGTTTCCGTCTATGAATTTAAGTGTCTGGGTATCGGATAATCTTGCGGAATGGGAGAGTTACAGACTGCCTGACAACCTTCCCCTATATGATTATGCTCCTGATGTGAGAGTCGTGGGAGAATATGTATACTTCTGTGCATCTAAAAAGGGTGAAATTTGTAATTTCTATAGGACAAAGGACATAGTAAACGGGCCTTATGAAGAAATTAAAGGCTCATTTGATTTCTGGGATCCGAATTTATTTATAGATGATGATGGCAGGATGTATTTTTATTGGGGATGTTCAAATAATACTCCTATATGGGGAGTAGAGCTTGACAAGGATACAATGCTTCCGATAAGTGAAAAAAAAGAGCTTATTTTCGGACAGCCTGAAATCAGAGGGTATGAGAGAGTAGGAGAGGACAACAGTAACCTTCCTAAAAGTGAAGCAGATATTGAAAAGGCGTTTCAGGCATTTTTAAAGGCAGAAAACAGAAAACTTGAGGACATACCTCCTGGGTATTTACCATTGATACGGGGAATGTTTTCGGACAAGACTTACATTGAGGGAGCGTGGATGGATAAATTTGAAGGAAAATATTACCTTCAATACGCTTTTGCGGGTACGCAGTATAATACTTATGGTGATGGAGTATATATAGGAGATTCACCTTTAGGACCTTTTAAACCGGCTAAAAATAATCCATATTCGTATAAGCCGGGAGGATTTATTCCTGGAGCGGGACATGGTTCTACAATGAGAGATAAAAAAGGCGGATTGTGGCATACGGCAACAATGCGAATCAGCGTAAATCATGATTTTGAGCGTAGAGTTGGTCTTTTTCCTGCGGGTCTTGATGCAGATGGAGAGCTGTTTTGTAACCAGAGGTATGCCGACTGGCCTGTAAATATAAATGAGAATGATCCATGGGGAAAGCCGGATTGGTATTTGCTTTCATATAGTAAAAAGACGACCGCTTCTTCTTACGAAACGGGTTTTGAACCTGAAAAAGCTGCGGATGAGAATATAAGGACATGGTGGAAGCCTGAAAAAGAGGATAAAAAGGCATGGCTTTTGATGGATTTGGGCGAAGTTTTTGATGTAAGAGGAATACAAATAAATTTTGCTGATGACAATATAGATGTACCCGTTCCGGGAGAAATAAGGGGAACTACTCAGGCAAGATATATTGAAGAGAAGGTTTATCCTACTCGTTGGCTCCTTGAAGGCTCTAATGACGGAAAGAATTTTTTCATAATTGATGACAAGAGAAAAGCGGAAACGGATTTGCCGCATGATTTCATTGTGAGAGAGGATGGTATTAAAGTACGTTACCTGAGATTAAGAGAAATCTCGGTTCCTTACGACCAGACTCCTGCTGTTTCTGGACTGAGAGTTTTCGGAATAGGAAAAGGAAGAAAGCCTGCCGTACCGGAATTTAAGATTGTAAAAAAGAATGAGCTTGATATGCAGGTTGAAATTGAAGATACAGAAGAAAATACGACAGGTTACAATATTATTTGGGGACACGCTCCGGAAAAGCTTTACCACAGTTTAATGACTTTTAATAAATCTCAGAGGGTAGGTGCTCTTGTTGCGGGAGAGAAGTATTACGTAAGGGTAGATGCATTTAATGAGAACGGAATAACTGAGGGACAAGTTAAGGAATTATAAGTGGTATTGATCTGGAATTTTATTAAGTTCAACAGTCTTAGTATTTCAAAAAATGCACTCTCATTCTGAATTTAACATATTGGTAACAGGTTTGTACTTTACTACGCTTATATCCGCTAAGTATCGACATGAAGTGAAGTTTTCTTTAAGAGTCTAAGTTGCGAGCCTGTAAAAATATAAAGTATTTAAAATATGTTTCATTAAAAGTATGCAGGTATAAAGTGAGACAGAGATTGGAAAGTGTTAGGTGGACAAATGGCTATAAGAGCGATTCAGCAGATAATGCTCGGAACAGTTTCAAGGACGGAAGCGGAAGTGACTGAAACCTTAAAAAGAATAAAGAGTGCGGGGTATGACGGCATTGAACTGAACGGATTTATGATTCGTCAGACTCCGTTGATTGTAAGATTTTTGACAAAAATGGCAGGAATGCCTGTAGGAAATGGCGGGAAATTTAACTGGAAAAGGCTTGTAAGTGAAGCGGGGCTAAGAGTTACGGGTATACATACGGATTTAGGTAGTCTGGAGAAAGAGCCTGAAAATATAATTTCAGAGGCAAAAAAATATGATACGGACAAGCTTATCATAACGGGCATGTACCGCTTTGATTATTTGAATAAGGATGAGGTTAAAAAATTGGCAAGGCGGCTTAATGACATCGGGAAACGAATGAAAGAGGAAGGAATTACGCTTTGTTATCATAATCACAATGTGGAGTTTCTTAAGGTGGATGGGAAACGGACTGTAATAGATATTCTGTTGGAAGAAACGGAAGCGGATAACTTGAGTTTTGAAGCAGATACATATTGGGCTGCGGAAGCGGGCGTTGACACCATTGATTTTTTAAAGAAATTGAAAGGGAGAGTGAAGCTCTACCACATAAATGATAGAGGTACAAAGTTATCAAAGCCTCCTTTAACGCCGCTTTTAAAATCAGACAGTATGGAACTCGGTTATGGTAATATGCCGCTTGAACAGTTGATAGGAATAGCTCTTTCAGAGAATGTAGATGCGGTAGTACTTGAAAGCCATAAGAATTGGTCGGAAAAATCTCCGCTTCGTTCTATGGAAATCTCCGCTGAGTTTATGAAGAAGTATGTAAGATGATCTAAGTAACTGATAAGCGACAGATACAGGATTTAATGAATAGAGGGCATAATATGAGAGCGATAAATTGTAAAACAGAGTACATGATAAATCCTATAGGACTTGATACTGAAAGTGAACTTCTTTCATGGAACTGTGAGGACGGAAAGTTTCAGACTGCATACAGAATCGAAGCTTTATGTGACGGAGAGGCATTTTTTGATACGGGAAAAGTAATTTCAGACAAAATGACTTACCTTACTGAAAAGAAATTAAGATCAAGAGCTAAGGTTTCATGGAGAGTATGCGTTTGGGATGAAAATGATGAATGCGGTAAATGGAGTGAGTATAACACCTTTGAGATGGGTCTGCTTCAATCTGAAGACTGGCGTGAAGCTGCATGGATAAGTCATGAAACGGGCAGTATACCCGAGGATGATGAAAAGTTTAGCGATGAAATAAATCGCCTTGCAAGAAGAGCTTTCGAGAAAAAAAAGAAGGAAGAATCAGAAAAATATTTACCTCATATGCCTGCTGGGTATCTTAGAAAAAGTTTTAAAATAAGTGAAGCAAAAGAGAATGCCCGTTTGTATATAAGTGCCAAAGGACTATATGAAGCGTACATAAACGGTGTAAGGGTAGGCAGTGAAGTACTTACTCCGGGAAGAAGCAACTATAATTTTGAAATTAAATATCAAACATATGATGTTGAGAAGCTTTTAAAAAACGGTAAAAATGATATAGAAATTATTTTGGGAGACGGCTGGTACAGAAGTACTTCAGGAGTGGACGGTGACAGAAATCTGTATGGAGATACCATTTCTGTAATCGCAAAACTTGAAGTGGGAAAGAAGCCTGTAATGGTAACCGATGATTCATGGGAAGCCTGCACTTTCGGTCCTATCGCGCAAAACGATATGGAACAGGGAGAAGTTTTTGATGCGAGGAGAGAGGATTACAGAGAAAAAAGCGAACTTTGGTACCCTGTGAATGTTTTAGGTACTGATTATAACCTCCTTAAAGCAGGAAATATGGTTCCGGTTATGGAAAATGAGATTTTTACCGGAAAGCTTATGACAACTCCGAATGGGGAACGAGTGGTAGACTTCGGGCAAAATTTGGCGGGATATGTGGAATTTATCCTTACAGGTGAAGAAGGGAAAACAGTTACTTTGCTTCACGGAGAGACTCTTGATGAAAACGGTAATTTTACACAGGAAAATTTCGAGGACAGGGTACGCCATAAGGAGGGCGGAGCCTATCAGATGGTATACTATACATGTAAATCGGGTAAAAACCATTATAAACCGCATTTTACTGTAATGGGTTTTCGCTATGTGAAGGTGATAACGGAATTAAATCTCGAAGGAGCGGTATTTACAGCCCATGCGGTTTATTCGAAAATGGAAAAGACGGCTGATTTTGTTTGTGGAAATACTCTCGTAAATCGTCTTGTGGATAATTCTTTGTGGAGTCAAAAGGGTAATTTTTTAGACATACCTACCGACTGTCCTACAAGAGAGAGGGCAGGATGGACAGGGGATGCAGGAATTTATGCAGATACCGGACTTATGATTATGGATTCGGTAACGGTATTCCGCCATTGGCTAAAACAGTGCAGATACGGACAGTATGAGGATGGACGCATAGCAAATATCGCACCGCCGAATAATCGTCCGGGCATGATAAGCAAGATGCTTGCCGGATCTGTAGGTTGGGGAGATGCCTGTATAATAGTACCGTATGAAATATATAAAAAAACCGGCGATGAGCGTATTTTAAAAGAAAATTATGAGATGATGAAAAAATGGTACGCTTTCCTTGAAAATACGGCAAAGGCTCAGGGCGATAAGGAGTTTAAAAAGAATGCGAAATATAGAGATTATACCTTTGAAACGGGTATAAATTACGGCGAATGGTGTGAACCGGGTATGGTACCGGAGCAGAGTATGAGGAACGGCAATTATGACGTTGGCACAGCTTATTTTAGCTATTCAGGAAATCTTTTGTCGGAAATAGCAAAAGTTTTGGGATATGAGGAAGATTCGGCGTATTATGAAGAAACTTCGGAAAAGGCAAAAAAGGCTTTTATAGAGAGTTTTACAGAAGATGGTGAAATAAATTCCAATAGACAATGTCAGTATGTGCGCCCTATTGTCTTCGGGCTTCTTTCGGCTGAAAAAGAAAAAACAGCTGCATATAAGTTAAAATGGCTTGTTGAGGAAATGGAGTATCATTTGAATACCGGTTTTTTAACAACACCTCATATATGTGAAGCATTAGCGGAGAATGGTTATGAGGATGATGCATACAAACTTTTATTACAGGAGGATATGCCGGGGTGGCTGTATTCAGTAAAAAAAGGAGCTACAACTATATGGGAAACCTGGGATGGAATAGATAAAGACGGTGTACCTAAGGGTTCCTTAAATCACTATTCCTACGGAGCAATTGTAGGCTGGCTTCTTAATGGAGTATGCGGTATTAAATATTCCGACAGAGAAACCGTTATAAAGCCGATACCGAACAGGATTATAGGGCATGCTGCCGCCGAATATTCTTCACCTAAAGGAATTATAAAAAGTGGATGGAGATACGAGGGAGAAAAATGCATTATATCGGTTGAAATTCCTTGCAATATGAGAGTAAAGGTGATAATGCCGAATGGAAGAGAGTATATAATAGGTCCAGGAAAAAGAAACTTTGAGATTCGGGGTTAATCATTTTAAAGGGTAAGCCATAGTGTGCAAACACGGTTGTCAGTCTTTTACACAAGATTCTTAAGGATCGAAGTGTGGTAAAGGCCCTTATAGGGTAGCCTAAAAACCGCACGTTATACGTG
>ERZ773213.654-NODE-654-length-19991-cov-11.343098_pt1 | contig 19991 bp, 20 predicted proteins | sample MGYA00580996_ERZ773213 | MGnify/ENA primary metagenome ERZ773213 (study PRJEB29015, sample SAMEA2738152) | human oral metagenome | biome: human oral; feature: human-associated habitat; material: saliva | place: China | collected 2197 ...
TTCTGTTAAATTCTTTTTCATACACTTACCTCCTAAGGTGATTACCTTTTGTATGGCTTTAGTGTATCTATATATTTAGATGTAATGGTCGCCTGCAAAGCGACATTTTTATCCACCAATCAAGCTTTGATCAAACGCAAACAATACCTCATTAATTTCAAATACATTGTAATTTCCCTGTTTTACAAAGTATTCAATTATTAAATCAAACTTACTAGAATGTGATAATGCAAATCCAGCCTTTGCAAGCATGTCTTGCATTTCCTCTAACGATAATTCTAGTGCTAAAGCGAATGCAATAACTGTAGGTTTAGACGGCTTATATAATTTATCAGAACGAATCTTTGAAAAGAGTTTTCTATCGATGTTTGCTTTCTTATAACACTCCGCATCACTCATACCACTCTCGTCAATTTTTCTTAATAACATTTCTGAAAAGCTTTCATCAATATCATTAAGCCACTCCGTTATTGATTTCTGTTCAGCAGAACTTAATGGTACTGACTCTTCTTTTAAACATGCATGCTCAAACTCTACAAATCTAGTTCTTTGCAAAGATAAAGAATCAGAATGCTCATCTACATATTGATCATCAATGTATGATTTGATATCAGAATATAATTTGTCTCCTATTTCATATGTTTTACGATCAAAAATTACAAGATATACCATCATCTCATTATCTAATAGAAACTTTCCAATCTGTTCAACTGCAACTCTTAATGCTTGCGCTTTTGGATACCCATAAATTCCAGAAGATATAAGTGGAAATGCTATAGATTTACAACCGTATTCTTTTGCAAGATTTAGAGAAGCTATATAACATGATTCAAGTAATTCTTTTTCATTATGACTTCCATCAATCCAACGTGGTCCTACCGTATGGATAACATACGTGCATGGTAATTGATACCCTTTGGTAATTTTAGCAGCACCTGTTTCACACCCATTTAGCAACTTACATTCCGCAAGTAATTCAGGTCCAGCAGCACGATGAATACAACCATCTACTCCACCTCCACCTAAAAGAGAATTGTTTGCAGCATTGACAATTGTATCAACCTTCATTTTTGTAATATCATTTCGAACAATTTTCAAAGGCATAAGAAACCTCCCTGTTAATAAAAACTTTTGTGCATATAAACTTTCTTATATTCTACTTCACTTCATATTGTTTTGTATAAAACTTTACAAATATCATTTATCAATGTACTTCTTTAAAATACGATATTCATTATATTCATAAAAAAAGAGCCATGTATTTATAACATGACTCTGTTCACATCTATTTTTTACTTACTCTTCTTGAAGCATAGGAACCAATCTAAGCAGTATTGATCTTCTGATTGATTTTCCATACGTTCTCTAGCAGTACCACAACTTCCAGCTGTTGGAACAATTACATCATCACCTGGACGCCAGTCTGCAGGTGTAGCGCAATGGTCTGAATCTGCTTTTTGAAGTGCGAGAATAATTCTCTTAATTTCATCAAAGTTTCTTCCAGTTGATAGTGGGTAGTATAAAATTGTACGAATCTTGCCGTTAGGGTCTACTACGAATACAGCACGAACTGCTTGTGTATTAGAAGCATTTGGCTGAATCATGCCATATTTGTTAGCAACTTCCATGCGGATATCTTCAATCAGAGGGAAAGTAACATTCACATGCTTCATATCCTTCCATTCAAGTTCTTGGATTCTACGTAACCATGCGATGTGTGCATAGAGTGAATCAACTGAAAGACCAACTAATTCAGTATTAATAGCCTTGAATTCATCAATCATTGAAGCAAATGTCATAAACTCTGTTGTACATACTGGTGTAAAGTCTGCTGGATGTGAAAATAGAATTACCCATTTTCCTTTGTAGTCTTCAGGGAAGTTAATCTCCCCCTGTGTTGTAATCGCCTTAAACGCAGGAGCATCTTCTCCTATGAGTGGCATTCTTTCTCTAATTTCTTCCATATTCAAATTCTCCTTTCATATATTTTTTGAACATGTATCTTTGATTAATGATATTATCTGCTATAATTTATATAAATCATTGTATTATTTGCCATAAAAATAGGAGAAAATTCTATGGATACGATTATTTTTCAAAATGAGAGTTTACCCATACAGGTAGAACTTGAAAATGTAGCTTTGCGTGAAATGCATAGTGAAATACTTCATTTACACGATAATGTTGAAATTATCGTCATAAATAGTGGGACTGTAATATGTTCGGCAGGTGAAGATAACTTTGAACTTCGGGCAGGAGATGTTTGTCTGATTAACCATAAACAAATGCATAGAATCTGCGCAAATGGTGAGGCTAGATGTGCTTATAAAGTATTAAATGTTGGTGTTAGTCTTCTAATGCAAAATCCACTCATCTATCAAAAATATCTAAAACCTATGATAGAGGATAACTCTTTCTCACATATTAGTTTTGATGGAAATAGTGGTACTGCTGCTAAGATTGCGGAATTTATCACAGATATTGAAGATCTTCAGCATACCTTACCGAGTGGTTATGAGTTACGATTAATCGCTCTACTACATCTTTTATTCCATGAAATATATCTGACATATGTTAACGAACCTAAAAAGCCACCGATGGAAAATAACGCATTTATCCAACAAAAAATGATTGAATATATATACAATCACTTTAACGAAGAAATTATTTTAGATGATATCGCTCACGCAGGTAATGTAAGTCGTAGCCAGTGTGCAAAGATCTTTAAGAAATATGCTCATCTATCCCCAATGAATTTCTTAAATAAACACCGCTTAGAAATCAGTCTTCATTTACTACGTTCTACCACAAATAGTGTTTCAGAAATAGCACAAAGTTGCGGTTTCTTTGACCAGAGTTATTTCAATAGACTATTCTTACGAGAATATGGATGTACACCACTTAGCTATAGAAAAAGTGGATGGAAAAGTCCATCTATCTCCTAATCCCACAAATAAAAAATAACCTAGATAAATTATCTAAGTTATTTTTTATTATGCTTTTTTATATGTTCTAGAATAGATAATCATTTGTATAACAATACATACAAGAATTGATACTGTAATATATACCAGCATCTGTGTCATATCTAAATAGCCATCAAACAACCATGCTTTAAATGAGAATAGTTCTTTTATGCTTGTCACAAACATTCCCTGTTCAACTCCATTCAATGATGTGTTCATATGCTCTAGTAACCCATTAATCAAGACATTTCTTAACACAATTGTAATCTGACTTGCCGGGAAGATATTACATACAGTTTGTACAGCTTCAGAGAACTGTGAGATAGGAATATATGCACCAATGATAAATCCAGAAGCTGCAGATAACATTCCAAAGAAGGCTCCGCTAGCACTAACAGATTTGAAGAATAAAACTACTATCATAAAGATTGAAGTTGCAGAGATAGATCCAAGTGCTACAACACAAAATGCCTTTAAAATCTCACCAATCCCAAGATAGATATCTCCTTGCATACCAATCACTCCAAGCCCAATCCCAAGTATCATACTTGTCAGAATCACTGAAGATAATGCCGCAGAGATAAAGTATGAGAAGATAATCTGTCCTCTTTTCAGGGGTGTTGCGAGAATGTCATAATCCACTTTATTTTCTCGATCTTTTACAAGGGTAATTAAACAGTTATATGGAACTGTAATCATAGCAGAACCTAGAATACCCGTTAAAAGGATTAGATTTGCAAACATATCTTTATCATTCTTATCAATAAGTGAAGATAAGCCTGGGAATTGGTTGATTGCACTATCCATCGCATTTACAAATGTATCTTTTAAGAATAGTAGATACAATGCCAGTACGATCATTGATGTTAGTAAGGAAAAAATAATAGATTGTTTATCCTTAAAGAACAGTAATAAATTTCTTTTTGTTAGTCCTAAAAAACCTCTCATGTTATGCACCAAGCTTTCTACCTGTTAAGTTCAGGAATACATCATCCATACTTCCTTTTACGATTTCATAATCCGTAATTTGATGACGATTTTGATATAAAAATTCTGTTAAATTAAATTCCTTTTGCGATTCTAACTTCACGATATAGTGATCAACTTCATATCTGTATGCAAAGTCACTAATTAGCTTTTCATTTTCACTATTTTGTTCCGTATACCAGATGAGTTTTGTATTTGTATACTTATTCTTTAAACCCGCTGGAGTATCATTTGCGACGATATGCCCTTTATCTAGAATTACTACTTTATCCGCATCTCTAACTTCTTCCATGTAGTGTGTCGTAAGGAATATTGTCATGTGTTTTTCCTTACGCAGATAGTCAATATACTCCCATACTACTTTTCTAGACATAGGATCGAGTCCAGTTGTTGGCTCATCCAGGAATAGGATCTTAGGATCATGTAGAAGTGCTCGTATAATATCAATTCTTCTTCGTTGCCCTCCAGATAATTTCTCATAATTACGATTCCAAATACTCTCTAATTCAAAAGCATGCATTAATGGATTTAAACGTTCCATAATTTCTTGTTTACTAATACCATAGTAGGAAGCTCTCGTAAGAAGATTTTCTTTTACAGTTAATTTTCCATCTAGAACCGAATTCTGGAAGACAATCCCAATGTTCTCACGAATCTTATCATCATCTTTTCCAAGTGTATAATCAAATATCTGTACATCTCCTTCTGTTTTATCGAAGATTGTACATAGCATATTAATCGTGGTAGATTTACCTGCACCATTCTCACCAAGAAAGGCGAAGAACTCTCCTTCTTTTACTTCAAATGAGATATGGTCTACTGCAGTTGTCTTATCATATTTCTTTGTTAAGTTTTTTACTGTAATTGCATTCATAGTAATAACTCCTCCTAAATCTTTTTCTTTCTGAAAGCATCTTATCACCATGAAAGAATAAAAAAAGTGCTTCTCTACCAACCTGCATATACAGGCTACTGAGTTGCACTTTTCCTTTAAAATCATCTATTTTTATAATTCAATTCTTATTCTGAATCTTGTATGTCTTTAATTGCCGTATTGATTTTTATCTCATCTGACTTCGCAATCCATGCAGTAACAAACCATATAAATACATAGATAATACTGTACAAAACAACAATCTTACGTACATCAAACAAGTTTCCATACCAGTCAAAAAGATAACCGCATAGAACTACAATTCCGCCAACTGATATAAAATGTATTACTATTCTCATCCACATTACATTCTTCTTTAAACTATCTAAATCTAAGAGAAAATAAGTTGGAAGTGAACACAAAAATCCAGTGAAACATATTGAAATAGGAACATTCCAACTTAAAGTTAATGACTCTGCACCTTCAATATAATGTTGAAGAATCATCTGTACTCCAATTCCAAAAAGAATAGCAGCTGAAATCATAACCGTTTGGTGAAAGATAATTTTTGCCTTTTGCATATCAGATTCCTAGCCTTTCTTTTAATTCTTTTACATAACTTCTTGCGATAATTACCTGTTCCCCATTTAATAGCTCTGCTGTCATTCTGCCATTAATTTCAGATTTAACAGATTTAATCTTTCGAATGTTAACAATCATTGCCTTTGCGGCTCTGAAGAAATTTCGAGTCAATTCACTTTCAAGTTCATATAGTCGATATGAAACTTCAAGCGTATTATCCTTCGTATAGATATATGTTCTCTTATCTATAGATTCAATATAATAAATTTTATCAATCTGACACATGACAGTCTGATCATTGTATCGCGCAGCGATAACACGACAGTTATTCTCAAGTGTATCTATTGCACTTTGAATTGTATCTGTCACTTCAACAACACTTAACTCAGCTCGTTCATCATCATATGAATTTACTTTTTTGATTTCAACTTTCAATGTATCACCACCTATATTAACATCTCTTCTACTTCATTAATTCTTGCATCTTAAAATACAAATCTACCTTTTTCTACTATTTTATTTATAAAAAATCTTAGCCCAATCTTGTTTTACATTTAAGATGCGAGCCACAAACACTTTATGATTTTCAATGTAATAAAATGCCAAATAGTTTTCTATTGGGATATATCGATAAGATTTGTCATCATTGGTGATTTCACCATATCCCCTACTTGAAACCAAAGGACAGACTTCCGGAAACATTTCCAAAGTTTCAAGAGCACTTAATATTAAATCTACTTTTCCATCTGCAGATTGCTGACTATAAAAATTTATAACAATATAGTTATGAATATCACTTAAGTCTTTCTTTGCGCTATCCGCAAGGAAAACAGGATACCGTTTTAGATTAGTCAAGATTGAATTCCTTTCTCACATCAGCTAGAGAAGTGACCTTACCTTGAGCAATTTCTTGATATCCAGCTAAAATTTCTTTCTTTAGATCCTCAAAGGCTACTTGATACTGTGTGTCCTTTAAATTGCTGGAAACAAATTCCTTCACATCTACTGTTCCATTTGCGATTTTTCGAAGAGCTGCATTTAGCACATCAGAAACTGTAAATTTCTCATCCGCTAAGATTTCTTTTGTCTTCTGATAAGATACTGAATCTGCACGAAAATTTACTACTTGTGTACTAGCCATCCTAAATACTCCTTTGTAAATACAATTTGTATATACATAATAACATAGAAAAGGTAATGCACTCAAAAAAATATCCATCATTATTATGTATGACTATGATGGATATAACTATATCATTCTAAATAAGATACCCTATTCCATTCTCCAAGGTATGATTCATATCTCTCCTATCTATTATAATTAAGATAGAATTATGATATTATATTGATAATCAAGGGAGGTTAATACCATGATTAATATTCGTCCAGTTTCCGACTTAAGAAACAAATTCCCAGAAATTGAAGAAACTGTTATAGATTCCAACACTCCGGTTTTCCTTACTAAAAATGGTTATGGAACAATGGTACTTATGAGCATTGAACAATACTCTGCACTTACAGACGATATTGAAAGAAAGCTCGATGAAGCAGATGCATTTGCAGCAAACTCTTCTATCCGCCTTTCTAAATCTGATGTATTTGACAAAATAAGGAGCAGAGTTGATGAAGAAGCAAAGCTATAAATTAACTTTTCTTCCTTTATTTGAAGAAGATTTACTTAAAGTCACTGATTATATAACCAATACGCTACAAAATCCCAGTGCGGCTCACCATTTAGTTGATGATATAGAACTAGCAATTGTTAAAAGACTTGAAATGCCCCTTAGCTTTGCTCCCTATCAATCATTAAAGATTAGGAATCATCCCTACTATAGAATCAATGTAAGAAACTTCTCGATTTTTTATGTAGTAATTGATGACACTATGGAAGTTCGTAGGCTTCTATATTCAAAACGAAACATTGATGAACTGATAAGATAATCATTCTTTACGAGTGGTTATTTTTTTCTAACGATTCCTCTTTCTACATGAATTCTCGCATGACATGATTTGCATAATGCATCTTGTTCTGCACCTTGGCAAAGAATTGTTTCGTTGTTTTCGCTGTGCGGTCATAATCAAGAGCTGTGGCATAAATGTCTGTTATCTTCTGATAAAATCTACGCTCAGATAAACGAATCTCACGAATCTGCTCAAGCAAGCGATCAAAGTATTCTGTAGTGAGTACGGAACCACCATTCTTCAAGCGCTCATCATCCATAACCCAGCCTTTGATGGTATAGCCTTTCACAATGCCATTGGCCCACTTACGAAACTGTACTGCCCGCTCATTATTTACCTTAAATCCAATAGCAATAATCATTTGAAGATTATAATGCTTCGTATCACGAGTCACCTGACGTGAACCTTCGGTTTGAACTATCCGGAAATTCCGGATAGTTGAAGTTTCCTCAAGTTCTGAATCAGAATAAATCTTCTTAATATGCTCGTTGATTGTACGAACATCCACATCGTATAATGTGGACATCATCTTCTGTGTCATCCATATATTCTCATTCTCATAACGCATCTCAATACTGTCCTGCTGGTCACCAACTGAGGCAACATAGGTCAGGTATTCCGCTGTACTGGAACGGATGATTATTTCATCTTTTTTCTTTTTCAAATAGGCTTCCACCCTTGCTACTTAAGTAATTCTAACATCCTATCAAGTATCATTTTTACTTGTCCAGCTTCATATCTCCTCATAAATGAGCCGTTGCTGAAATGGTCCTCTCTGAGAATCATGGTTAATAAAGCCGTGCAAAGCTCATAATCTGCGTCCGGAAGTCGTTTCAGTTCCTCATCGCAGTTAATTGGCGCTGTTGTCATATAATCATAATAATTTATCTTTAAGTCTCCCATGTCCTCTAAATCTTTGTAGAAGCAATCTACATGCTTCATTTCCTGACAGAGACTCTGGAGTCTTTTGACCTTTTCAGTGTTATTTATACGTACTAAATCCAGCCCTTCTTTTTGAATTCTTCAATACGAGCTAAGTCCTCTTCTGATGGTGCGTCTGCTTTTGCAGCTTCAACCGGAACATTTAGATATTCATTATTCCATTTATTTAAGGTCTTGATTATTTCATCAGAAACACGAATGTCACGTTTCATAATAGAATCCATATTCCAATCAGAAATATCGGATGTTCCAAGAGCCTTTGTAATAGCGATTTTAGAAGCAGAGTATTCCTTTTTCTTCTTTCCAAAATAGCCATTACCAGCCACGATATTCAGCTTCTTTTCAAAAGGTAGTTTATTTCCTATATGCTCAATCTTTTCCTTGATGGTCGCATCTGACTCATCTGGGAAATAGTTTGTCTGCCACTTCTGAGGGAAGATATGTTCAATTTCCCATTTTGCAGGCAGAAGCTCATCTTGCTGCACATACGCCAATGTCTTCAAAAGCATACGTACCGCATTACGGTTAGGATTCTGAATATAAGGTTCCAGTTGAGCCAAATCAATATTCTTGAATTCAAATGTTGGTACATCAGAAGCAACGATTGCTGAATTCAATTTCAGAATATCTGGCTTTACAGCATTGATGGTCGGAATCATAAGATACTTTGCCATCAATTCCATAAGAAACTTATTCAAGAATAGTGCAAACCGCGCTTCGAAATTTTCATCATTTCGATAACATACATAATAAATTACTACCGGATATTTCCAGAACTCATTTGGATAAGAACTTAAAGTATCAAGTGTCTGCTTGATTTTCATATTCTTCGACCAAGCCTCATCCTCTATTTCTTCACACTTGTTGACAACTTTCCACAGGTTCAAAATCACAAATAGTGTATCTATCAGTTCTGGTTTATATAAACGCTCAAATTTATTGGCAGCATAATACTTTCTTACGCCGGGAGTAGTTGTCTTAGTATCCTGCTCCAAAGCACGATAATAAAACATATTGTAGTAGAACAGCTGCTGAATGCTTTCGTTTGCATCTGTAGCCTGCTCATCTAAATCCTTCCATCTCTCGATAAAGGCTTTTTTATCTTCCGGTTCAAGCTGGTTATAAATCTTTGCTTTAAAAATATCTGCATCGGACAAAGGCAGACCTCTATCATTCAATGTTGAGAAGATTGTTAAAGCAGTATCCTGTGTATCCGCTGTAATCGGAAGCAAAATAGCTTGATTCAGTAATGCATAAATAAACTGATATACCATCAAAGGGTTCTCTGTAGAATGCTTATCAAACAGCTCTTGGAAATAACGATAGTTCTTTGAGTAGTTGTCCTTTGCATTCTCGTCAGCACATCCTGTTTCCAGAATTGAACGAAGTATCTCATTCCCGTCGTTATTTACAACACGTGATGTCAAGAGAATATTCTTGTAGTCCACAGTACCTGTTAGTTTATTAGTTCTCCAAATGGCAGGCTCAATTTTTCCGATAAAGTTATTGGCCTCTGCAGTTCTCTCTGATGCTGGAGTTGCAACCAACTTTGTATAAATGGCACGCAATAGCAAGAACAATGATGTAATACGCTGCTGGCCATCGATTATTTCCTGCTCACCATCTTCATTCTCGTAAGAAACAACACTTCCAAGGAAATATGATCCTTCTCGCTCTGTACCTCCACTGGTAGCTGTAAATTCCCATAAGTCCTCAAAGAGAGTTTCTACCTGTTCATCTGTCCATGCATAAGGACGCTGGTATTCCGGAATAACAAATGGCTTCGATTTACCACTTCCTAAAAGTGCCTCTACGCTTTGTTTATTTACTTCTATTGTTGTTGGCATGTTTTTAAGCCTCCTCTTATTCTTTCTTATTGACTAAATGATAATTTACAGCAGCAGTTGAAACTACTGTATGATTACTGGTTTACGCAGTTTGACTTTCCTGATGAAAATAGAAAACCTTACAAATCCTCAGGTGGTCTAATGCTTTCAAACGACAAAGTGTCGTACAAAGTGCCAGCGGACTGGACAGTATGCAGCGTTTTTGAAAACCCATTAACTACGATTATTAAACCCGGCATAGATGTGTTTGAATCCAAGAACTACCTTGCAACTGCAGAAGTTAACGGAACAGATATTTCGACAGGAGCAGTAATTGATTACGAAACGCGTGAAAGCCGAGCTAATATGCAACCTACTGTTAATTCTGTCTGGTTTGCCAAAATGAAGAATAGTATTAAGCATCTCTATTTGAACAAGGAAATGCAGGAACTCATTGCCAACTCTATATTATCAACAGGTTTTTGCGGATTACAGTGCACTGAAGATAGTTTTGAATATATAGCATCTTTCATTGAGCATTCATATTTTGAAACCCTTAAGGACACCCTTGCACACGGCGCTACACAGGAAGCAGTTAACAATGATGACCTTACAGGAATAGCATTTGTTGTACCACCTGCAAGAATTCTCCACTTATTTCATGAAAGCACACAAAGCATGTACTCACAAATCAGCAGAAATATCTGCGAAAATCAGGAATTAACACAATTGAGAGATTGGTTGCTTCCTATGCTTATGAATGGTCAAGCTATGGTTCAGGATTAAGCCGCTAAATTATCATTTACCATATCATTCAATTCAATTTTTCTATAAATTTTACTCATACAACGAGATATGCTTTCCTGAATGTCTACGGGAGGTACAATCACCTCTGTACCCATCAAGTCACCAATTCTAATCTCTTGAATAATACTTCCAGTTGTATGTTTTGATGCCAACTTAACAAAGAAATCACTCGCTAAATACAGACAAAGATATTCCGGTAATACAACTTTTTTATTTACCCTTATAGAGAATATCGATTCACCAATATCATAATCTTTCGGTTCATCTTTAATCAAATGACAATGACCAATAGGTGCTCGACTCGAAAGTAAAATATCTCCTATTTTAATATCTGACCTTCTGTTAATAATTCTTTTAGCCTCATCATTAATATAATCGCATTTTGAAAAGTCTATTGTTCCGTATTTAGTCAAATTCTTGGCAGTTATATACTTAATTGTTCCGGTTCCTAAAGAAAAATTACTCCTAGGATTTAATCCAGTATTCAACTGTATTATACAATCTTTAAATTTAAGAACACGCCAATCCCTACTTAATTCATTATTCGTTATTGCCATTCTTCTTCCTTCCTATCCTATATATTTCCTATGAGCAATCTTAACATTACTCTGTTTGACCATCGCATATTGCAAGGTCGTATCTATTCGCTGATGCCCTAGAAGCTGCTGTAGCTGCTCTATAGGCATTCCTTTATCTATAGCCATTGTTGCTAAAGTTCGTCGAAATTTATGCGGATGAACTTTTTCTATTCCAAGACTTTTGCCTATCTTTCGCAATCGTACTTCAATACCGCCAATCTCTAACCTTTTATACGGAGCTGTTAAAGATACAAACAATGCCGGATTATCATCAATTCTAGAATTGAGGTAATTCTGTAAATGCATCTTTGTTCGTGCATCAAAGTATACAATTCGCTCTTTATCGCCTTTACCAAAGACCACACACTCTCGCTCATCAAAATTAATATCTTCTTTATTTAAGAGAACCATTTCACCAACACGCATACCGGTCGAAGCCAGCATATCTATTATAGCCAAATCTCTGGTCTCATCACAAAAATCACGCATTAGTTCCAACTGTTCATCTGTGTATGTTTCTTTGACTGTCTTTCCGGTTTTCACTTTATGTATACGCCTAACCGGGCTTTTAAGTATGTAATCTTCATCTTCCAGCCAGCCAAAGAAACTGGATAAAATTCTCCTGATATTGTCAATCGTCACCCTGCTTGAATTATTCTCTTGCTGGTAATCAGACAAGTAACAACGCAAATCGTCAGTTGTAATATGTTTTATTGTCTTCCCAATCTTATCAACCATTTTTTCTATAGTTGATTGATAATACTTCAGAGATTTTTCTGAACGGCCTTCTATTTTCTTTGCCGCCAGAAACATCTCTACATATTTTACTTCTTCTTCATCAGCAGAATCAGAAACAGATATTTCCATACTATGCATGCAATAAATTAGCACGCGGTGTAGCTCTTCCAACTGGCTATTATCCAGTACTCTTTGCATTTGTAACTCGATGTCACTGATTAATTTTTGTTTCATAGTCGTTTCTCCTTACTTTTTAATTTCAAGAGAACGACTCCCAGTGGCAGTTCTGTTGTTATAAGCTCTCGCCACTGCTAAGAGCTATATGTTAAATGATAATTTACAGTAGCTTAATCCGTAATAGTCGATTGACCGTTTATAAGCATGGGCAAAAGCCAATCTCTAAGAGATTTAAGTTCTTCAGATTCACGAATATTATCGGATATCATTGATAGCAAAGGTTGAACATCAGCATTAAATCCAGATAGTTCATTCTGTGATGGAATATAGATTGTTCTATCTTTAAGTAAGGGTTTTTGCAAGTGCTTTAAACCTGTACCTTGAAAGTATTTCAAATCTAATTCAGACCGTATGCTATCAAGCAATAAGTATAAATAATCTGTAAGATTATTTTCTGCAGTAATACACCATGTATCTGTTGAGTAAGCTGATCTACCGACATAAAACTTAACGTCAGCATTACCACCAGTATTCAAGTAGCAATTACGACCGTTCACCAATGCTTTATGCCATTTAAGAATAGTTTCACCACTAGTAAAGAACGGTATTTCTCCGGATACATTTTTAGCATCACCTACCTGAATTGATGATTTAGGGTTCTCAACAATAATATCACCAAGATTGCCATTTGGCTTTTTACCATAAAACATGTGCATGTACTCGGTATAAGCCATCTGTTGTAAATTATCATTTATCAGTACATTTGAATCTATTTTTTTTTCAATTCTATATAACAAAGAGGCAATTTTCACTTGATTACAAACATTTGGTATTTCAACCACAACATCGTATATTCTTTCTGGTGAAGTGTGTTTCACCTTAGTCCCTGATGAGCTTCTTTCAAGTTGTTCACGAACAGTTTTCGTCATAAAAAGATAATAAGCAAACAATGGATTAAGTCTAGTCTCATCACAAGTAATTAACCCTATTCGTTGATTGTGCAAATATTTGTTATCTTCAGGAACTATCGCTGTACTTCCTAAAAGACCTTCTGCCTGTTGAGTCATAGCAACAATCAAATCACCCTTTTTGCATAAATACTCTTCAGGGTAATTTCCAGAATAATAACGTTCCTTTCCACTATTCGGCTTGAATCCACCTTTTTCATAAAAATTTCCCGGTGTTAATATACAGTGTTCTCCAGCTTCTTCAAAGAATTCACCTTTAAATGCCCATCCGTGTTTAACAGTTAAAAGCTCACCAAGTTTGCATGTTTGCATTTTTATTGAATTATTCATACTTCACCTTCTTTAACTGCTCCATGATTTCTCCTTGCAGTTTTGCCCCCTCATTAAAGTATGCCTGCAACTTTGTCTGATAAGCAAGCATTCTCTCAGCAAACTCATCCTGTGAGAGCTCAACATATTCGATTTTTACATCGAAATACTGACCAGCGGAAAGGGAATACTTTTTTGCGATGATTTCGTCATATGTAACAGCAACAGAGAAATCCTCTACAGCTTCCTTATTTAAGAAAGTCTCAACAATCTTGTCAATTTCAAAATCACGAAGTCGGCGCTTCTGATTATTTCCATCCTTGTACTCTTCACCCATCTTTGATGCATCAATCAACACAACCTTATCTGCTGTCTTTGAGTTGTCAAAGAAAAGAACAGATACATTTGTGCCAGTATTTGCAAAAACATTAGACGGCATACTGATTGCACCATAGATGATATGTTCATCTACAAGTTTCTTGAGAACCTTACCTTCAACACTACTTTTTGCGGTTAAGAATCCTGTAGGAACAACTATTGCACCTTTACCATTCTTCTTTAAAGAATTTACAACGTGCTGAATAAAACAAGTGTAGATTGCCATGCTTTCCTTCTTTTTCTTAGGAACCGAAGGTACTCCTGCCCAGTAACGTGCCGGCATAGCTGCAATCCTTTCTCTTGTATCTGAAAAATCCATTTTGAATGGAGGGTTCGATACAACAAAATCGAACTGGCGAAGTTTCTGTCCATCATCTGATTTGTGGTACGGTGATGTCAGAGTATCACCCTGAATAGCGTGGTCAAGCGACGAAACCAGTCCATTTAGAATAAGATTTAGCTTTAGCATCTTATTGCTTCGCTGGGAAATATCCTGCGAAAATATAGTGCATCTATCCTCTCCAATCTGATGTCCAAGAGCCATCAAAAGAGTACCTGTACCAGCTGAAGGATCATAGCATTCAATACTGTGGAGGTCTGTTTTTTCCCCAACAAGTAATCTAGCCATAATTGTTGCTATAGAATGTGGTGTATAGTACTCGGCATATTTACCACCACCAGCCGTATTATAATCCTTAATTAAATATTCAAATATTGACGCAAAAAAATCATAATGTTCAATAAAAGCTTCCTCAAAGGAAAAATTAACTAGCTTATCCACAAGTGCTCTTGCGAATGGTGCTCTCTGAGCCTCATCTGTTACATACTGTGTTAATTTCTCAAAAAGAGGAATCTTAGTATTCTGAGTTGTCTGAGTAGAGAAGATAGCACTATTCAAGTCTGCAATATCAATCATAGTATTATCAAAAATAATATCAAAATCACCCTTAGCCTGCTGATTCCATAGGAAAGAGATTAAATGTTCTGGATTAAGACGAGGGATATCAGGTGACATTTCATCGAATATATTTAATCTATCCTCTTCAGAAAGATTCATATACTCAATATCCCACTTCTCAGATGATGCAAGTTTAGGACATATCTTCTTTACCTCATACCCAAATTTATCATTCAGAAACTTATATAAAAAAACTTGAGTAATAATTTTATACTCATTACCATCATTACCCATACCATACGACTGACAGGTTGCTTTTAAGGCATCAATTAATATCACTGTTTTTTCTTTTATATCCATCTCACATTCTCCATTTTCTATTTTAGGCAGCTAGATATGTTGTATTGTACTGGTCAAGATATTGCCGTGCAATTCTAGTCTGAATAAACACTCTATCCTCTCTTTCGTTCGATATGCCAACCTTATCCATAACAAGTTTTATCTGAGACATTACAGTCTGCTCAAAATAAGCATCCTTTTTTAAAATATCATTTCTATCGAAAACCTTCTGATCAATATCATTTTTTATTGATAGAAGCATGCTCATTATAGTTTCATCATAAGTAGATATTAGTGGCTTTTTACCACTTGCAGTTCTTTGCTGATTTTCTTCACGAATACGTTTATGTATACGCGCAAACTTCGCATCTCCACAATATTTTTTCATAAGAACAGTATTTCTTTTCTGAAGTTCATCCAGCTTTTTAAGAACTTCTTCAAGCGCCTTTGAATGCTCTTTAAATTCTTCTACACTGTCAATAACAAATCCATGTTCTTTAAAACGTTGCATAAAAGCTTCTCTTAAAGTAATAAATTCAGGGTCTTCTTGATCCATATTTCTTGTGAATGCACGAATCGTTTTCTGCCACTTTTCTTGTAATTCAACTCCACCAGCAATAATCTTCATTTCCTCTTCACCAATTTTGCTGAAATTAAAAGTAATATCTTCCATTGCTTCATTTACTAGTTGTTTTGTCTTATCATCCTCAGCAAATGCTTCCTTCTGATTAATATTATCAATATGATGCTGAATTTCAGAAATCATCTCAGGAAGCTTGCAAATTTCCAGATGTGACAGCGCATCTTTTAAATCGTCGTCTCCAAAAGTTCTAATAACATTATAACAATCCCTTGCTTCAATCAACATTTTCCGTAACTTCAGTAATTCTTTTTTATCTTCAATTGTCGATATTTCAGAGCTGAATTCTTCTAAATTTTCTGTTGTATAATCGAACAGGGTCTGACGCACTTCTTTCATTTGCTGAATCAGTGCTTCTGGATCTTCTATTACTTGCTGGAAAGTATCGGGTTTATCAATCCCAATTTCTTCCGGATCATTAAATCTATTTAATTCACGCATATATGCTTCATTAGTTTGTTCAAAGTTAGATTTAATGTTAGCAAAATCTATAATGTATCCATATCTATTTTCTTTATACGGTCTATTTACTCTTGTAATGGCTTGAAGCAAGTTATGGTCTCTTAGCTTTCTACCAAAATATAATCTTTTTAATCTAGGTGCATCGAAACCCGTAAGCAACATATTAAATACTATCAAGATATCCACTGTCATATTTTTCTTGAATTCTTTAATTATTTGCTTCCTTGTTTCTTTATCATCACTATCATGAAGAATAAGTCCAGCCTTAAAAGTACTAATACTTGATGACGTCTTATTTAGTTCAGCCTGAATGGCATCAAAGTAAGCATATAATTTTCGTGCCTGCTCACTTGTCTCACAAATAACCATGCCTCCAAGAGTACTATCTCCCTTAACAATTCTAAATTGTTTGAGATCTGATACAATATATCTCAAAAGTTCTTTAACATAACTATCATGTTCTATAATTTGACTCTTTTTAATATCTTTCTTTTCTACGAGAGATTCTAGCTTCTCATATATCTGGGACAGCTTTTCTTTGTATGAAGTCTCTATATCTTCTCGAATTATTTTTAGTGTATATCCATCCCGAATAGACTTATCGTAATAATATGTATGATAGTATTCACCAAAAATCTTCCAAGAGGCTCTTTCTGACTTAAGTAAAGGTGTACCTGTCAGTGCAATTTTTATAGAATTTGTATCAGCATCAAAAAGGTTAGCCAAAAAACTACCCGTAGGATTGTACCCACGATGGGCTTCATCAATGATAAAGATCCTCTGCAAATTGGTTGCGTATGAATCAAGCCGAACTTTATGTTTATCTTCAGCAAATCTTTGAATATTTACAACTGTAATTTCTGGTTTTCCGCAACTACCTTCCATCGCCTGATTATTTCTGAATTGTTCCATAAGTTCACTTCGAGAATTAGCAGTCTTCACCTCTAATCCACGTGCTTCAAACTCTTGGGTTGCCTGTTCCAACAAATCTAATCTATCAACTATAAAATAGAATTTTGCAACTTTATTCTGCTTAGCAAAATAATCCGTTAAAACATATGTCATATAATAGGATAATGCTGTCTTGCCACTTCCCTGTGTATGCCAAATAACTCCTGACTTCTTTCCTTCATCAATCTTTCTTCTAACTGCCAAAGCAGCAAACATTTGCTGATAACGCATTATATGTTTCTGGTCAGTAAACTCAATCTTCCCATCTACTTCCCTTTCAATTTTTACATACGCAATCCCATATTTAAGGATAAATAAGAAACGTTCAGGACTACACATAGAAGTTAATACTCTATTTGTAGGAGAATTGATGTTTAAGTTAGTTTGATATTCAGGGGAATGATGAATAACCTGACAATTAAAATCTGTTAAAATACGCTTTTCTTGATCAGGCAAGATTTTCTTATATGGATAATCTTTGTTGAATGGTGCAATTGGTGTTCCTGTAGGATTCTCTTCTCTAAAACAATTAAATGGGGCATCCGCTTTCGATGCTGTGCAGTAGAAAGCGCCTTGTATAGGTACAATTCCGCCCATAGAATCGTACTCCATATTATTAGAAAAAAGCATAAGCTGTGTGATATTCATGAATCTCCTAAATTTCTTGTTTGGGAAACGTTGCTTATTCATTCTTCTACTTTCAGCCACCATGCCACCATAATTATTAGGCTTTTTGACTTCAATAAAAGCTAAAGGCAGTCCGTTAATAAATAAAGTGATATCTGGCCTAAACTCGTCTTGTCCATTCTTGCATGTGAATTCTCCAGTGCAATGATACACATTATTAGAAAGATTATCATAATCGATTAATTTTACAGGTGAAATACTGGTAAGACGAGAATAAAAACAACGTCCAAGATCATCATTATCCAATTCTTGTCTAATCTCTTTCAACACCTGTAATGCTTCTCCGGCACGGTCAGGATTTAACTTTTCAAATTGATTTTTAAATATATCTATCAAAATATTCGTATCTGGATCATACACTGTCCCCGCCATTTCCTCAGATATTTTTCCAATATATTCATATCCAAGTTTGGTCAGATGTACGAGTGCTGGCATTTGTACTCGAGTAGCCTCATTAAACATATTCTTTTTTTCGACACTGGTAATCATACGGACTTTGCCTCCACATTTTACTCACCTATTAAATTCTAATTCATTTATTTACAAAAATATTTACATTTAAATCTCCATGATAATAATTAAATTTTTACTTACTATTAAATTATATAATAAAACTTTTAAGTTGATTTCACTACATCGCAAGTAGTGATACACATTCAACATGCACAGTTTGTGGAAATAGGTCCACTGGTTGTACGAGTTCTAGTTTGTATCCATTGTCACTGAGTATCTTTACATCACGTGCCAGTGTTGCTGGATCACAGGATACATAGACTAATCGTTTTGGTGCAATAGTTACGATAGCGTCTATTGTATCTTTTGAACATCCTTTACGTGGTGGGTCAATAATCATCGCATCTGCTTGTATCTTTGATTTGATAATTTGTTGTGCACCTTCGGATGCGTCCGCATTGATGAATTTAATGTTTGTTACATTATTATTTTTCGCATTGGTATTCGCATCGCGGATTGCGTCTGCGACAATCTCAATGCCATATACTTGCTTGGCTTGTTTTGCGGCGATGATACCCATCGTTCCGGTACCGCAATACAGGTCAATGAGCGTTTCATTACCTGTCAATCCTGCAAGTTCAATTGCCTTAGAATAGAGTTCTCTTGTTGCGTATGGGTTAATCTGATAGAACGATCTTGCACTGATTCTAAATGTACAGCCAAGTAGTTCTTCTTCGATGTAATGCCTTCCTGCTAGCAGGATTTCTTTTCCATCGAGGATGACATTATCCTCTCTTTTATTAACAATAGCGACGAAGCTCTTAATTTGTGGGTAGTTTGCTAGGACGTCTTTGATTAAGATATCACTGTTATGGAATGGATAGTTTCTTACTACAAGTGCTACCATCACTTCACCTGTGTTATGTGCATGCTTGATTAATACATGGCGCATTTCCTTTGCGCATGCAAGCATGTCGAATTGTTTACGGAAGTAATTTGTAAGTTCATTTGATAGATCTGTTTGTACATGACACACATCATATTGCACAATACGATTGGAATGTGGAGCATAGAACCCCATTTCAACCTTATTGTCATTGCATTGTACCGGTATTTGTACTTTATTACGATAATTCCAATGTGGTTCTACTTTGATAATTGGTTGTATTTCGACATCCATGCCTGCAATCTTATGGAAACAGTCTTTCACTTTATTTTCTTTGAACGTATTTTGTTCGATACTATCCATATGTTGTAGTTGGCAACCACCACACTGTTTATAAACAGAACAGATTGGATCGATGCGATGAATTGATGGTTTTAGGATTTTAATAATACGACCGTAACCATAGTTCTTCTTCATTTTTGTGATGCCAATCTCTGCTTCTTCTCCATTTAGAAGACCTGGCACAAAAATGACGATACCGTTAATACGGGTAACGCCTGCACCATCTTCTGAATAACCTG
>ERZ773213.655-NODE-655-length-19988-cov-11.064466_pt1 | contig 19988 bp, 23 predicted proteins | sample MGYA00580996_ERZ773213 | MGnify/ENA primary metagenome ERZ773213 (study PRJEB29015, sample SAMEA2738152) | human oral metagenome | biome: human oral; feature: human-associated habitat; material: saliva | place: China | collected 2197 ...
TAGCATAATCTCCCGTTTATCCTTTTTTCTGCTCCATGATAATTTTGCGCATCAGGCAGAAAAAACATTCATCTAAACCTTTTCTTCACACTAATATCGACAAAAAGGCCGTCTGAAAATTTTTCAGACGGCCTTTTCATTCATATCGTTTTATGCGGCGAAGCGTTTGGCAACTTCTTCCCAGTTAACGATTTCCCAAAAACCTTTCAGGTAGTTAGGACGGCTGTTGCGGTAGTCGATGTAGTAGGCGTGTTCCCATACGTCGCAAGTCAACAGCGGAGTGTTTTCAGTAGTCAGCGGAGTACCTGCATTGGAAGTAGAAACCAGATCCAATTCACCGGCAGGCGTTTTCACCAACCATGCCCAACCTGAGCCGAAAGTACCGGCCGCGCAAGCATTAAACGCTTCTTGGAATTTCTCGAAGCTGCCCCATTTGGCGTCGATGGCTGCAGCCAATTCGCCGGCAGGTTTGCCTTGACCTTTAGGGGTAAAGCCCAGCCAGTAGAAAGTGTGGTTCCAAGTTTGAGCAGCGTTGTTGAACATACCGCCGGAAGATTTTTTCACGATTTCTTCCAAAGGCATTTCTTCAAACTCAGTGCCTTTGATTTGATTGTTCAAATTGGTGATGTAAGTTTGATGGTGTTTACCGTAGTGAAACTCCAAAGTTTCTTTGGTCAGATGAGGGGACAACGCATCCAGTTCATAAGGCAATTGTGGCAGCTTGTGTTCCATTTTTATGCTCCTAATTCTTGATATTTATATTTTGGTAGTGTGTGTTGTCAAATCGACAACATTGCTATTTTACCTGCTTTAGCCTAAACAAACCAATTGAACTTACACTGCGCTATAATAGTGGATTGCAATTTTCCAGCCAGAGATGCCCGTCATGAGCAATTATTCCGATATGCCGTCTGAAGACCGTGAAATCAGCGCATTGTCACTGCCGCCACACTCCACAGAAGCGGAGCAATCCGTATTGGGCGGCCTGATGCTGGAAAATTCTGCTTGGGACCGTATTGCCGATGTCGTTTCCGGCGAGGATTTTTACCGCCACGAACACCGCCTGATTTTTCGTGCAATTGCCAACCTGATTAATGAAAGCCGCCCGGCCGATATCATTACCGTTCAAGAAAGTTTGGAACGCAATGAAGAATTGGAAGCGGCTGGCGGATTCAACTATCTGATTACGTTGGCGCAAAACACGCCATCTGCTGCGAATATCCGCCGCTACGCCGAAATCGTGCGCGAACGTTCCATCATGCGCCAGCTTGCCGAAGTCGGCACGGAAATTGCACGCAGCGCATACAATCCACAAGGACGCGATGCAGGCCAGCTTTTGGACGAGGCGGAAAACAAAGTATTCCAAATTGCCGAAAGTACCGCCAAATCCAAACAAGGCTTCCTTGAGATGCCCGACCTTTTGAAAGAGGTGGTCGAGCGCATCGATATGCTTTATTCGCGCGACAATCCTGATGAAGTAACCGGTATATCGACAGGTTTTATCGACCTTGACAAAAAAACATCAGGTCTCCAACCGGGCGATTTGATCATCGTCGCAGGCCGTCCTTCCATGGGTAAAACCGCCTTTTCGATCAATATTGCGGAACACGTTGCCGTAGAAAACAAATTACCTGTCGCCGTATTCTCTATGGAGATGGGCGGTGCACAGCTGGTCATGCGTATGCTGGGCTCAGTCGGACGTTTGGATCAAAGCGTCTTAAAAACCGGCAGATTGCAAGACGAACATTGGGGCCGTCTGAACGAAGCGGTCGTCAAACTCTCCGATGCACCCATGTATATCGATGAAACTCCGGGTTTGACCGCGCTCGAACTGCGCGCCCGCGCCCGTCGTCTTGCGCGCCAGTTCAACGGTAAATTGGGCTTGATCGTTATCGACTATCTGCAATTAATGTCAGGCTCCGGCCGTTCTGACAACCGTGCTTCCGAGCTTGGCGAAATTTCTCGCTCACTCAAGGCATTAGCTAAAGAATTGCAAGTTCCCGTCATTGCCCTGTCGCAGTTGAGCCGTACAGTTGAACAACGTACCGACAAACGCCCAATGATGTCCGACTTGCGTGAATCTGGCGCAATCGAACAAGATGCCGACTTGATTATGTTTATGTATCGCGACGAATACTACAACTCAGATTCACCTGCAAAAGGCTTGGCGGAATGTATTATCGGCAAACACCGTAACGGTCCCGTCGGGAAAGTATTCCTCACTTGGATGGGGCAATTTACCAAATTTGATAATGCAGCCTATGTTCCAGAATCTATGTTGATGGAAGATTGAGACAGATTGTCTTAAAAACTAACCGAATTTCATATTTCATTAGGCACGCATTACAAAATCGTTTAGAATAAATCTAATAAAAGCAAAAGCATTGCCACAGGCAAGTGCAAAAGAGAAAACGTCAGTTACCCAACACATTACTACCAAAAATCACTCATGTATCAGACACAAAAAGGCTTCACCCTAATTGAGTTGCTGATCGTCATTACTATTGCAGCAGTAATGGCCGTCATCGCACTTCCTAATATGAATCAATGGATTGCCTCCAGACGTGCGGCATCGCAAGCAGAGCAAATTGCCAATCTGCTGCGCTTCGCGCGTAATGAGGCCGTCCGTCTCAATCTTCCCGTTTACATCTGCCCGGTCAAAATCAAATCCGATGGCTCGCCCAATAATGGTTGCGATTCCAAATATGCCGGTAATGGTATGTTGGCCTACGCCGATAAAAACGAAGACTTACGCTATCAAAACGATACCGTCGATTTATCCATCCGCTCCATTATTCTTAATGGGGATACCGACAAAGTAGAATACCGCTTCAACTATATCCCTATCGGCAACGACCGTTCTGCTCTTTCTGCTTCAGCTTCAAAAGAAGTCTGGTGGAGATTCCTGCCCAATGGTACATTTGGCCATTCAACTAATGGCAAGGATTATCAATTTTCAGACGGCCACATCAAAATCAGCCTGACAGATAAATCTGCCACCGATGCTGAAACCAAGAAAGCCCGTGCTACCGTACTTTTAATTAATGGCAATGGGCATGTCGAAATCTGTGCTAAAAATGATGAGCGCAAAATGTGCGAATACACTTCCAAATAATAACAACGGTATCTTATGAACATTACTAATCCTACTCATCTCAGATCATTTAAAGGCCGTCTGAAAACGAGCTCAACAAGCTTTACCCTAAAACTTCAATCAGGTATGACCCTGATTGAAGTTTTGATTGCCATGTTTGTCCTTGCAATCGGCGTACTCGCCCTTCTGGCTGTTCAATTGCGTACCGTATCCAACGTACGTGAGTCTGAAAATCAAACCACAGTCGCCCAAATTACGCAAAATCTGATTGAAGGCATGCTCATTAATCCGACGCTCTCTGAAGAAACCGATACTGCGGGGGAAAAAACCTCCCGTTATAAAAAATCCTATGATGCCTACCTAAAATCCGACTCTAAGCAAACTGCAAAATTTGAAGCCCAAATGACCAAAGCCCAACTTGCACAGGCTCAAATTGCACAGTTTAAAGCCGATTTAGCCAAAGCCCTTCCCGAAGCCCAAGTCTTCTCGACCATCTGCAAAGATTCTTCCGGTGCAGAGCCGACTTACAAAAATGGGTTTAACGCAAACTGCGATGGCAAAGGCGACACAACCATCGTGAAAGTTTTATGGTTGCAAGATGTCGAAGAAGAAACTACTTCAAAAAATCTCAACACATCGGGGCATCACGTTGTCTATACCTACCAATCACGCGTAAGAGACTAACAATGAACAATAAACGCTTACTCAACCATATTCCCAATAAAACCGCCATTCGAGGCTTCAGCATCCTTGAATTTCTGGTTGCCAGCCTGCTCAGCATGATCGTCTTAATGGCTGTCAGCTCCACCTACTTTACTGCACGCGGATTAAACAAATCTGCCAACGCCCGTATCGGTATCCAACAAGATTTGCGCAACGCCGCCAATATGATTGTGCGCGATGCGCGTATGGCAGGCAATTTCGGCTGCTTCAATATGTCGAATTCTCCTGCCTCTGCAGTGATAGAAGACAAAAGCTCAGATGAATATGCCTTGAAAACAGCCGGTGTTAATAAGCTGTTACCGGTTAAAGAAATCAATAAATTAAGCTATACCGGCTTTGCTCAAACTGGCAAAGCCCTGCTGTTCCAATACGGTATCGACATCGACAAGAAAAATCCTACTGCAAAAACTGCCATTGCCAGCAGCTGCTACGGTATTGCCAAACCTCACTCAGAAATTAAAGATTTGGCTGCGGCAAAATCGGCTTTAAAAATTACCAACTCTGATCAAGACGGCAGTATCGCCATCATGAAACATGAAATGATTGCCTACGCTGTCGGTAAACTTGGCGAAGAGAGCGGTTTGTTCCGTTTCCAATTATCAAATGATGGCTCATGGAGTAATCCGCAGCTGCTAATTAAAGGCATTACAACCATGGATATCCGCTATATCTATGCAGAATGTCCTGATTCTGAAAATGCATCTGCCAGCGGATTGAATACAGAATCATTTGATTACAAAAACGCATTGGATATCTCAGCCGAGGCCAAGTCTCCCGCTTCTATCCAAATCGTACTGAATAACGGCAGTATTGACCCATCAAAAGAACAAGACAATAAAGTCGATATCTATAATATTAATGCCACCATCCGCGGAGGAAACGTATGCGCCGACCGATCACTCTAATCAAACCTGACCGGCAGCAGGGCTATGCTTTGTTTATCGTCTTAATGATGATGGTCGTCATCGCACTGCTCGTGGTTACAGCCACCCAGTCCTACAATACCGAACAGCGCATCAGCACCAATGATGCCGACCGTAAACTGGCAACCACCCTAGCCGAAGCGGCACTGCGTGAAGGTGAAAATCAAATTTTTGATATTGAAGGTAAAAAGACTACTTTTACCGTAAAATGTGAAAAAGGTTTATGTTCCACACCAAACGTCAAATCCAATGGCGATTTTACTGAAGAAGGCAACCCAACCGTAGATGCTTGGAAGCGCAAATGCGACAAAAGCCTGTGTATTGACGCCAATGGTACGGAATATCCTTTAGATAAAAAAAGTGGCATCGTAAATAATCCACGCTACATCATCGAATATTTGGGTAAAACAACAGAGGGTCGAATTACCTACCGAGTTACCGCCAAGGCATGGGGTAAGAATGCCAATACCCAAGTCGTCCTTCAGTCTTACGTTGCCAGCGAATAATATAATGAATACCACCTCTACCAAACAACTAGGCTTTACGCTGGTTGAGATGATGATTGCCATCGCCATCTTAGCCATCCTGAGCGTCATTGCCATTCCGTCTTACAACCGCTACATTGAACGCGGCTACCAATCACAAGCGCATGCCGAGTTAGTCGCCATCAATTCTGCTTTTAAAACCCAGATGGTTAAAAATCCAAAGTGGAAAACTGATGAGATTAAAACTCAGTTGGATGACTTTATTTCCTCATATAAAGGTCATAAAGATTTGGCAGACAAATATGAATACTCTGCCGAAATGACTGATACCAGTACAAGCCGAGCCTATCGTTTGAAAGCCATACCCACCAAAACAGGCTATACCCTTTCTGTTTGGATGGATAGTTTGGGCAATGCTTACAAATGCACTGATATTAATTCTGCTAAAGATTCCAAAACTACAATGACCAATGGCAAAGGTTGCGAATCGGTTTCCAAAAAGAAATCTTCTTAGGCTGGCAAACATAAAAAAGCAGTGTCATCTTACTGACACTGCTTTTTTTATTTTACTGTTTCCAATCATCGTCTCGGCGTTGGCGTTTTAACAAAATCCTGACTGCGCCATCATTGCCTTGTCGAGGCTCAACATAAGCCAGCACATCAGGATGCTGCATCAACCAGCGGCGCGTCATATTTTTTAAAACCGGTTTATAGCCTGCGGAACCCAAGCCGCTGCCATGAACAATCTCGCCGCAAACGCCGCGTTTTTTCGTAAACTCAATAAACTCGTTCAATACCTGCTGCGCTTCTTCCTGCGTATAGCCATGCAAATCCACATCAGCCACAACAGGATAATGGCCGTTTCGCAAACGCATCAAATCATTTTTACCCTGCCCATTTTTACTGAACGAAGCCGGCGGTTCTTCCCAGCCGCCGCTGCCCACATAAAAATAATCTTCCTGCTCCAAAGTCGCCATTTCTTTAGGCCGCGGCTTGATCGGAGATTTATCACGGGGCTGTTCATAATAGTTGCCGGCATTTTTTAACGGCGTAACCTTACCAACTGCCTTGCTGAAATCCACATCCTCTACCTGCTTTTTAGCCTTCGCTTCGGCTTCCCGCTCCGCGGCTTCCTGTTTCGCCTGTTTGCCCAAAGCCTTCAGCATTTCTTGAAAGTTTGCCGTCATGATTTGTCCTTTCTAAAAAATTGATTGCACTCATTATAGCAAACCCGACTACAAGGCCGTCTGAAAAGACTCTTATCATTGCTTCTTATTTAGGGTATAGTATTAACGCATTGCCAGTCTTACAAAAGAGAGAAAATATGTTTAAACGCCCGGAAGAAATCATCGTCTTGATACTTGCCCTATTATGGGTCGCACTCAGCTACTATTTTGCCGCCATCCTGATTTCAGATGCCTACACCATTCTCCTGATTACCGTACTGACTTTCGTTTGGGCGGCCATCTGTTTCCTTTTATGGCAACGCAACTTAAGCCGTCATATTTGGCCACTGTTCCTCGGCAGCCTGGTTGCCTGCTGGTGGCCGTACTTCACTTGGCTTGCAAGCGATGTTCCCGAAGGCACATGGTATTCAGGCTGGACATTCAAATCCATTATCGCCCTGATTCCCGTTGTTGCCGCTTATGTCTTCAAGTGGAAACAAAGCCGGAAAAACAAAATCTCCAACACCATTGCCTGATACCTCGCGCCGTCTTTTTCAGACGGCGTTTTCCATATCTGACATAACGCTCAGACTGTCAACAATCCCAATAAAATGCTATACTCTTCACACGATTTAACACCCTAAAACAGGCCGTCTGAAAGACTTATCAAGATGATCAGCAAACAAGAATACCAAGCCCAAGCCGCACAAGGTTACAACCGCATTCCACTCGTTCAAGAGCTGCTTGCCGACTTGGACACACCGCTCTCAATCTACCTCAAACTTGCCAACAAGCCTTTCACCTACCTGCTCGAATCCGTTGTCGGTGGCGAACGCTTCGGCCGCTATTCCTTTATCGGCCTGCCTTGCAGCCACTATCTCAAAACCAGCGGCAAACATGTCGATGTATATCAAAACGGCGAAATCGTCGAACAACACGACGGCAATCCCCTGCCCTTTATCGAAGCCTTCCACAACCGCTTCAAAACGCCAGAAATCCCAAGCCTGCCGCGCTTTACCGGCGGCCTGGTCGGCTATTTCGGTTATGAAACCATCTACAATTTCGAACATTTTGCCCACCGCCTGAAACATACGGCCAAAGCCGATCCCCTCGGTACGCCCGACATCCTCCTGATGCTCTCGCAAGAGCTTGCAGTAGTGGATAACCTAAGCGGCAAAATCTACCTGATTGTTTATGCCGATCCGTCTCAAGCCAACGGCTATGAACACGCGCGCGAACGTCTTGAAGACATCCGTACCCAGCTACGCCAAAGTTGCGCCATCCCGCTTTCCCTCGGCAGCAAGCAGACGCAAGCAGTCAGCGAATTTGGAGAAGAACCTTTCAAAGCCTGCGTCAACAAAATCAAAGACTACATCTCTGCAGGCGACTGCATGCAGGTTGTTCCCAGCCAACGCATGAGCATGGAATTTACCGACAATCCGCTTGCCCTCTACCGCGCCCTGCGTACGCTGAACCCATCGCCGTATATGTTCTACTACGATTTCGGCGATTTCCATATTGTCGGCTCTTCGCCCGAAATCCTCGTCCGCCGCGAACGCGACGATGTCATCGTCCGCCCTATCGCCGGCACACGTCTGCGCGGTAAAACACCAGCCGAAGACCTTGCCAACGAGCAAGACCTGCTGAGCGATGCCAAAGAGATTGCCGAACACGTCATGTTGATTGACTTAGGACGTAACGACGTCGGCCGCATCAGTAAAACCGGCGAAGTCAAAGTCACCGACAAAATGGTGATTGAAAAATACTCCCATGTGATGCACATCGTCTCCAACGTCGAAGGCCGTCTGAAAGACGGCATGACCAACATGGACATCCTCGCCGCCACCTTCCCGGCAGGCACACTTTCCGGCGCTCCAAAAGTCCGCGCCATGGAAATCATCGAAGAAGTCGAACCGAGCAAACGCGGCATCTACGGCGGCGCAGTCGGCGTATGGAGTTTCAACAACGACATGGACTTGGCCATTGCCATCCGCACTGCCGTGATTAAAAACAATACCCTCTTCGTCCAAAGCGGCGCAGGCGTAGTTGCCGACTCCGACCCAACCTCCGAATGGCAGGAAACGCAGAACAAAGCCCGCGCAGTAATACGCGCAGCGCAAATGGTGCAGGAAGGGTTGGATAAATAATTTTCAGACGGCCTGCGCTCTGAAATGACTGAACAACAAGATTATGATATTAAACGAAAAACAACTAAAATCCATCAGCAAATTCCTCAGCTTTATCTTACGCCATCATCCCGAGCAAATTGGTATTACTTTGGATAAAGACGGCTGGGTGGATATTGATACCCTGCTGACGCAGGTAAATCATCCTGAGCGCGGCTTTACGGGCAATCCGCTGACCTACGAAGTATTGTTGGAAGTGGTCGAAAACAACGATAAAAAACGGTTTACCCTTTCTGAAGACGGCAAACGCATCCGCGCTGCGCAAGGTCATTCGACGGCACAAGTTCAAGTTGAACACAAAGTAGCGACGCCTCCACAGATTTTGTATCACGGTACGGCTGAGCGGTCTGTTCCATCTATATTGGAGCAAGGCCTGCATTCTGCCTCGCGCCATTTTGTCCATCTGTCTGCCGATGCCGCAACAGCCGTCAAAGTCGGCTCCCGACACGGCAAGCCGGTTGTATTGACCATCGACACTGTCGCCATGCTTGCGGCAGGGCATCAATTTTATCTGGCGGACAACGGCGTATGGTTAACTGAAAACGTTCCGCCGCAATTTATCGGCAAACTTTAAAACATCAGGCCGTCTGAAGCCGTAAAACCATTTTTAGACACCCTACAAACACCCTACCCAATTTCTTTATAAAGCGATTATCCATGAACACATCCCCCATCCTCCCTCCTGCCATGCTCGGCATTCTTGGCGGCGGACAATTAGGCAGAATGTTTACTGTTGCTGCCAAAACCATGGGCTACAAAGTAACCGTACTCGATCCCGACCCGAATGCGCCGGCGGCGGAATTTGCCGACCGCCATTTGTGCGCGCCGTTTGACGATGAAGCAGCTTTGGAAGAATTGGCAAAATGCGCGGCGGTTACGACCGAGTTTGAAAACGTCAATGCCGACGCGATGCGTTTTCTCGCCAAACATACCAATGTTTCCCCCAGCGGCGACTGCGTTGCCATCGCGCAAAACCGCATTCAGGAAAAGGCATGGATACGCAAAGCAGGTCTGCAAACCGCGCCGTATCAAGCGGTTTGCAAAGCTGAAGACATCACTGAAGAAAGCGTACAATTTCTGCCCGGCATCCTGAAAACTGCCACTTTGGGCTACGACGGCAAAGGCCAGATCCGCGTAAAAACATTGGATGAACTCAAAGCCGCGTTTGCCGAACACGGCGGCGTGGATTGCGTTTTGGAAAAAATGGTGGATTTGCGCGGCGAAATTTCCGTTATCGTATGCCGTCTGAACAATGACAACGTGCAAACTTTCGACCCTGCCGAAAATATTCACGAAAACGGTATCCTCGCCTACTCCATCGTCCCGGCCCGACTGAGTGCCGACGTGCAGCAACAGGCGCGACAAATGGCGCAGCGTTTGGCCGATGAATTGAACTACGTCGGCGTATTGGCAGTAGAAATGTTTGTTGTCGGCGACACGCATGAATTGGTCGTCAACGAAATCGCCCCGCGTCCGCACAATTCCGGCCACCATACCATCGACGCCTGCGCGACAGACCAATTCCAGCAACAGGTCCGCCTGATGTGCAACCTGCCTCCGGCTGACGCCAAATTGCTGAGCTCTTGCTGTATGGCAAATATTTTGGGCGACGTTTGGAAGGAAGACGGCGGCGAACCCGAATGGCTGCCGCTGCAAAGCAACCCGAACGCACATCTGCATCTTTACGGTAAAAAAGCCGCGCGCAAAGGCCGAAAAATGGGCCACTTTACCGTCTTGGCCAATGATGCGGACAATGCGTTCCAAACCGCACAAACCTTACATCAAAGCCTGTAACCTTACCCACTTTTTTCAGACGGCCTTTGATTGCCAAAGGCCGTCTGAAATCAATTTTTCCGACCATCCGCCATGAGCCTGTTAACCATTCTCCGTCCGGCAACCGAAAAAGACTGCCAAGCCATACACAATGCCCATCTGCACGCCGTTCAATACGCCTGCATACGCAGTTACGATGAAACCATTATGCACACATGGGAAAGTCTGCTCGACATCAACAGCTATTTGGAAACTATCTCCGACAAAAACAAAGCCTTGTGGGTGGTCGAATACAAAGGGCTGATTCAAGGCTTCTTCCAAGTCGATTTCAAAGAAGCGCAACTGGACGCCTTATACGTCCATCCGCTCTTCCACAATCTCGGCTTGGGCACGGCCCTGCTCAGCCGCGCCGAAGAAATGGCACGAAATGCAGGCCTCAGCTTTCTCAAACTGTATGCCTCGCTCAATTCCGTGCCCTTTTATCGCCTCAACCGTTATGAATCGCTCGGCACTGCCGTGTTGCAGCTGAACAAAATCGTCCGCGTCGAATGCGAATTGATGCGCAAATACCTGTAATTTCCCCTTCCGCCGTTGCTTTTTTGAAAGAAACCCATGTCCCGAATCGCCGCCCTGCCCGACCATCTTGTCAACCAAATCGCCGCCGGCGAAGTGGTCGAACGCCCTGCCAACGCCTTAAAAGAAATCGTTGAAAACAGTATCGATGCAGGCGCAACGGCGATTGATGTCGAGCTGGCCGGCGGCGGCATCCGCCTCATCCGCGTCAGCGACAACGGCGGCGGCATCCACCCCGACGACATCGAACTCGCACTCCACCGCCACGCCACCAGCAAAATCAAAACCTTAAACGACTTGGAACACGTCGCCAGCATGGGCTTTCGCGGCGAAGGCTTGGCCAGTATCGCCTCTGTCAGCCGCCTGACCCTGACCAGCCGTCAAGAAGACAGTTCGCACGCAACCCAAGTCAAAGCCGAAGACGGCAAACTCAGCAGCCCTACGGCAGCAGCCCACCCCGTCGGCACCACCATCGAAGCTGCCGAACTCTTCTTCAACACCCCCGCGCGACGCAAGTTCCTCAAATCCGAAAACACCGAATACGCCCACTGCGCCACCATGCTCGAACGCCTCGCGCTGGCGCATCCGCACATTGCCTTCTCACTCAAACGCGACGGCAAACAAGTGTTCAAACTTCCTGCACAAAGCCTACATGAACGTATCGCCGCCATTGTCGGCGATGATTTTCAGACTGCCTCATTGGAAATTGACAGCGGCAATGGTGCGCTGCGGCTCTATGGCGCGATTGCCAAGCCGACTTTCGCCAAAGGCAAAACCGACAAACAATACTGCTTCGTCAACCATCGTTTTGTCCGCGACAAAGTCATGCTCCATGCTGTCAAGCAGGCATATCGAGACGTATTGCATAACGCGCTGACGCCTGCTTTCGTCCTCTTTCTCGACCTGCCACCCGAAGCCGTGGATGTCAACGTCCACCCGACCAAAACCGAAATCCGCTTCCGCGACAGCCAGCAAGTGCACCAACTCGTGTTTCACACGCTTAACAAAGCCCTTGCCGACACGCGCGCCGACTTGACCGAAAGCGTCAGCAACGCAGGCGAAGTGCTGCATGACATTACCGGCGTTGTTTCCACCACAATGCCGTCTGAAAACGGCAGCGAAAATCTGTTTGATAGCACATCCAACTACCTGACAGGCAACAAACCCGATACACGCACATCAGGCAAAACCGCGCCCATGCCTTACCAAGCAGCGCGTGCGCCGCAACAACGCAGCCTGTCTCTGCGCGAAAGCCGCGCGGCCATGAATACTTATGCCGAGCTCTACAAAAAAACCGATGACATCGACCTTGAGTTGAGCCAATTCGAGCAGGCACGTTTCGGCAATATGCCGTCTGAAACGTCTACTCCCAAAACAGATACGCCGCTTTCAGACGGCCTTCCCTCCCAATCCGAACTGCCGCCACTCGGCTTTGCCATTGCCCAATTACTTGGCATCTACATCCTTGCCCAAGCCGAAGACAGCCTGTTACTCATCGATATGCACGCTGCCGCCGAACGCGTCAACTACGAGAAAATGAAACGCCAACATCAGGAAAACGGCAACCTGCAAAGCCAACGCCTACTTATTCCCGTAACCTTTGCAGCATCCCACGAAGAATGCGCCGCCCTTGCAGATCATGCCGAAACGCTGGCAGGCTTTGGCTTGGAATTGTCCGACATGGGCGGCAATACCCTTGCCGTCCGCGCCGTCCCCACCATGCTCGGCAAAGCCGACGTCGTTTCGCTGGCCAAAGATGTTTTGGGCGAACTCGCCCAAGTCGGCAGCAGCCAAACCATCGAAGAACACGAAAACCACATCCTTGCCACCATGTCTTGCCACGGCTCAGTCCGCGCCGGCCGCCAGCTTACCCTGCCCGAAATGAATGCGCTCCTGCGCGATATGGAAAACACGCCGCGCAGCAACCAATGCAACCACGGTCGTCCGACTTGGGTCAAACTGACTTTAAAAGAATTGGATGCGTTGTTTTTACGCGGACAGTAACGCCGATAAAAAGGCCGTCTGAAAATGCTTTCAGACGGCCTTTTAACTTATTTGCCCTCAACGAATATCCATAGGTGCAAACGATTTTACGGTTTCATCGATTGCTTTAACACGGATCAGGAAGTCTTCCAATTGGGCAAGCGGCAATGCGCTTGGGCCATCACATTTGGCTTGATCGGGATTGGCATGTGATTCGAGGAACAAACCGGCCAATCGGGTTGCCATACCGGCAAGCGCCAAGTCCAATACTTGGGCGCGACGGCCGCCTGATGCAGCAGCACCGGATTCGCGCGTTTGCAGGGAATGGGTTACGTCAAAAATAACGGGCAGGTTGTTACACGTTTTTTTCATCACGCCAAAGCCGAGCATATCGACCACCAAATTGTCGTAGCCGAAATTTGCGCCGCGTTCACACAAAATGATTTGTTCGTTACCTGCTTCTTGGAATTTCTCCACAATGTTTTTCATTTGAGAAGGGCTGAGAAATTGCGGCTTTTTGATGTTGATGACATTGCCGGTTTTCGCCATTGCCACCACCAAATCGGTTTGGCGCGCCAAGAAGGCAGGCAGTTGGATGACATCGCAGACTTCTGCAACCGGCTGGCATTGGTAAGGTTCGTGAACGTCAGTAATCACGGGAACATTAAACTCGCGTTTCACCGCTTGAAAAATCTTCATGCCTTCGTCCAAACCCACACCGCGGAAAGAGTGGATGGAAGAGCGGTTTGCCTTGTCGAAAGAGGCTTTGAAAACGTAAGGGATACCGAGTTTATCGGTTACTTTAACGTATTGCTCACAGGCTTTCAGCGTAGAGTCGAGGTCTTCAAGGACATTGATGCCGCCGAAAAGGGTAAAGGGCGCATCGTTGCTGACAGTGATGTTGTTGATTTGGATATTCACGGCAAAGCCTTTCAGATAAGTTGAATTTGGGAAACAGGCCGTCTGAAACGTTTCAGACGGCCTTTGTTTGAATATTACAATACGGTGTGCGGCGGCTCATAAGAAATCACGTCGCGGATTTTATTGTTCTCATCGACGAGGACGACTTTCGGCTCATGCGCTGCAATTTCGGGTTCGGACAACATGACGTAAGACATGATAATTACGATGTCGCCTTTTTGAACCAAACGCGCGGCCGCACCATTGAGACAAACGACGCCGCTGCCGCGTTCGCCGGGGATGGTGTAGGTTTCAAGACGTTCGCCGTTGTTATTATTGACGATGGCGACTTTTTCGTTAACGCAAATACCTGCCGCATCCAGCAGGTCTTGGTCAACGGTAATGCTGCCGACGTAGTTGAGGTCGGCTTCGGTAACGGTGGCACGGTGGATTTTGCCGCCGAGCATGGTACGGAACATGGGTTTCCTTTTTGATTGTGGGTTGATTTGCGGTTTTAACTCCTGGGAAGTTAAAACCGCTGTTTGTGTGATTGAGGATTAGTTATTGGGAAAGTCCGCTTCGTCAAACTCGGGTTCCGGGTCGCTTTGAAGGACTTTTCCGTTTAATTTCAACTCGCTGTTTTGCAAAGTCAAATGGGTTTTGACATTATTGTCTTCTAAGGTCAGATATTTCTCGCTTGCCATGCTTTTAATGGTACTGTCTACCATCAGGCGCAAGGTCTCGTTGATATCGTCAATACTGGCGCGGCCTGCGGCTTCATCTTCGGCATTGACGCTAAACAGGCTGCTTGCTTGGTTGACGGCGAGCTGCTCCAACAATTTTTGCGGTACGCTTATGTTGAAGTCGGCTTCGGTTTTCTTCAGCATATCGCCCAAGTTGTTGAGGTCTTTGGCTGCCAAACCTTTAAACGCAAGCTTGCCGCTGACATCGACATCACCATTAGGCATGGTAAATTTGAAAGTTTTGACGTTTAAAACCGGATTGTTGGTAAACAGACCCGAAGCCTCGTTTTTGGCCGTCTGAATCAAGGAAGCCTGAATTTCTTCTTCGCTCATTTTCTTCACGGACACTTCGGCAATTTTGTTTTTCAATGCCAAAAGCGATGCGGCGTCTAAATGCTCGGCAGCGACGTTAATGTCCAGAGGGCCGTATTTGTCTTCGCCATAAGTCAGGCTTTCAAATTGGAAGCGGCCTTCACTGTTGATGAATTTATCGACTTCGCCGGTTTGGGTATCGAAACGCAGTTTGCTGACTTCGATTTTAGACGGAGCAATCGTGCCGGTCGGATTGATGAATGCACCGATTTGCAGGTTGGTCACAAGATTGACCAGTTCGTTCAACTTAACGTTGTAATCGATGTTTTCTTTCCATTGCAATAGGAATTTATCCAGCGTAATGCTGCTCTTGCCCAAAGCAAGCTTGGTCAGGCCGTCTTCTGTTTCGGATTGGAAGCGCAGGTTTTCCAAAGACACATCGCCTTTGTCGGCCAATTTGACTTGTAAAGACGGCGCAAGGTAATCGTGGCGATAGCTTTTGAAGCCTTGGCTGTAATCGGTATTGCCGCTAAAGCCTTTCCAGTTGAGCTTGATACCGGAAAGCTCTTCATAGTCGAAGGCGGGGATATTGAGGCTAAGTTTGCCGTCGCCGGAAAGGTAAACCGTATTGGTCATGGTCAACGGCGTTTGCTGGCCGAAGAAGCGGTCCAAAACTTTTTTGGTTTCCGGATGGTATTGGAACTCGGTTTCCACATGGGCGCGAGTGCCGAAGCCGCCGGCAAACGGGCCGTGTGTCACATGATTGATGACCGTAATCGGCTCTTGCAGGACTGTTTTCAAATTGTCCGGCAGGTATTTTTGCGTATTTTGAAGCAGGGTCGGTTTGAGGCGGATGACGGTCGTCTCGGTTGAACTGAACCAGCCGCGATCGTATTGGTGGGACTCAACAGTCAGGAAACCGGATTCCTGCAACAGCTTTTGTTGCTCGGTCAGGCTTTCTTCCGCTTTGACACCAAGATAATAAGGCGTGCCGAGCGCAGCGGCGACAACAACGGCGGCAGTCGGGATAAGATACTTTTTCATCACTTCAAACAGATTAGGTTCAAAGCGTAAAGCATAGCATTTTTTAGCTGTTTTGTCTTATCCGCCTTTTCAGACGGCCTTTAGGTAAAGATTGTGATATTATGCAAACATAAACGATTTTTACACTTTTGGCAGGACTTACCCTGTCTGCCAAATGTTATTAAAGGTTTGCAAATGCTTTTATTCATTGATAATTACGACAGCTTCACCTACAACATCGTCCAATACTTTGCCGAATTGGGGCAGGAAGTTTTGGTACGTTGCAACGATGAAATCACCATCGAAGAAATCGAAGCCCTGAAACCGCAATATCTGGTCATCGGCCCCGGCCCTTGTTCCCCTAAAGAAGCAGGCATTTCTGTTGCAGCCATGCAGCACTTTGCCGGCAGGTTGCCCGTCATGGGCGTGTGTCTCGGCCATCAAACCATGGGCGAAGCGTTCGACGGCAATGTCGTGCGCGCGCAAACGATGATGCACGGCAAAGTCTCCCCCGTTTTCCATCACGGCACAGGCATGTTTAAAGACCTGCCCAATCCGGTCAACTGCACGCGCTACCACAGCCTGGCCATCGACCGCGCCACCCTGCCCGACTGCCTCGAAATTACCGCATGGACGGAAGACGGCGAAATCATGGGCGTACGCCACAAAGAATATGCTGTCGAAGGCGTACAGTTCCACCCTGAAGCCCTGCTGACCGAACACGGCCACGATATGCTGAAAAACTTCTTGGAAGAATTCAAAGACTATCGTCCGCAAAAATCTTAATGAAAGGCCTTCTGAAAGGTGTTTGACAGTGTTCAAACCGCATTTTCAGACGGCCTGAATCACATCGGGCACAAACAAAGGAAAAATCATGATTACCCCTCAACAAGCGATTGAACGCCTCATCAGCAACAACGAACTTTTCTACGATGAAATGACCGACCTCATGCGCCAAATCATGAGCGGCCAAGTTCCGCCCGAGCAAATCGCCGCTATTCTGACCGGTCTGCGGATTAAAGTTGAAACCGTTTCCGAGATTACCGCCGCAGCCAGCGTGATGCGCGAATTTGCCACCAAAGTGCCGCTGGAAAACGCCGATGACTTGGTCGATATTGTCGGCACAGGCGGCGACGGTGCCAAAACCTTCAATATTTCCACGACTTCCATGTTTGTCGCGGCTGCGGCAGGCGCGAAAGTCGCCAAACACGGCGGCCGCTCCGTTTCTTCATCCAGCGGCGCTGCCGATGTCATGGAACAAATGGGTGCCAACCTCAACCTCAACCCCGAACAGGTTGCCCAAAGCATTCAGCAAACCGGCATCGGCTTTATGTTCGCGCCCAACCATCACAGCGCCATGCGCTATGTTGCCCCAGTCCGCCGCTCGCTCGGCTTCCGCAGCATCTTCAATATCTTGGGCCCGCTGACCAATCCTGCCGGAGCGGCAAACCAACTGTTGGGCGTGTTCCACATCGACTTGTGCGGCATTCTTTCCCGCGTATTGCAACAACTGGGCTCCAAACATGTTTTGGTTGTGTGTGGTGAAGGCGGTTTGGATGAAATCACGCTGACCGGCAAAACCCGCGTTGCCGAACTGAAAGACGGCAAAATCACCGAATACGACATCAGCCCAGCCGATTTCGGCATGGAAGCCCGCCGCAATTTGGATGAAATCAAAGTTGAAAACGCGCAAGAATCCCTGCAAAAAATGAACGAAGTGTTGGACGGCAAAGCAGGTGCCGCACGCGATATCGTCGTCCTTAATGCCGCCGCCGCGCTCTATGCAGGAAATGTGGTCGCTTCGCTGGCAGATGGCGTCAAAGCCGCTCAAGAAGCCATCGACTCCGGCAAAGCCAAAGCCAAAAAAGACGAATTTATCGAATTTGGCAAACAGTTTGCCTAAGCTTTAAAACCATAAACAAAGGCCGTCTGAAAATCTTTCAGACGGCCTTTTATTCTTTAAATATTAAAATTTGCTTTTAATATCATTAATCAAGCTTTCAGCTTTTTCTTTGGCTTCATCAACCAAATGCTCAGCTTCTTCTTTGCCTTTTTGCAAAACATCGCCGACTTTTTCTTCAATATCGCCGACCACTTCTTTTACTTTGCCAACGCCTTGTTGAACCAAGCCCTCAGCTTCAAGTTTGGTATTGCTGGATACATCTCCTGCCACTTCTTTTACTTTACCGCTGATTTTATCTAATTCGCCGCTCATGGCCATACTCCTGGATTAAATGTTGATAGGATTAGTGCTATATTACCATATGTCGGGGGCTTCACTTCAACTTTAAAGGCCGTCTGAAAGCCAAAACATGACAAAACGAGTTAAGTCAGGTTAATCCATCTATTTCAATATCGCTTCGGCTACTGCCTTGCCTATCATCTTACTGCCGAACTCATTGAAATGAAGCCCGTCGCACAGCATCACATCAGTCAAATCCTGCCCAAACATCAGACTGTATAAATCATTGACGGCAAAACCATATTGCCTTGCCAAATCCTCCGCCACACGGTTATAGGCCTTCAAGTCGGCCAGATAACGGCGCGAGGGTTTGACGATATTGTGTACGCTTTCCAAAAAGGGCGTGCTGCTCGCCCAAATAATTTTTGCACCTATCTGTTTTAGATAATCGAAAATTCGGGTCAGGTTGTTGCGGTAGGTTTCTACATCGGCCACCGGCTCATTACAGCCTTGATTGTGGCGGATATCGTGCAAACCGCAGTTGATGTGGATAATGTCTCCCACAGTCGCGCCCTCTGTCCATTGCCCGATATGCTCTAACACATCATGCGACGAGCGGCAGTTTTCCGATGGAGAAACAATATCCGCCTCAGGCAAAGCGGCGCGCGTGTAAGGCTCCGAAGCAAGCCGAACGGAATCGCCGATTAAGTAAACGGTCATTTTTGTTCTCCTCCCTTTATTTGAACCAACAGCAAGGCCGTCTGAAATATCACTTATGTTATTATAAGAGTGCTATTTCAGACGGCCTTAACTTCAGTCAAGTTCTATCGTTAAATCATCAATTAACGCTGACTGTTTTTATAAAAATCAATTAATTTCTTAGCCTGCAACATGGGCAGCCCAAAACGGTCGCTTACGGTTTTCAAATCCTTCCATTCCTGACCGGTCAGATTTTGCCCAACCCATTTAAGATTTTCCGGATTGCTTTTGATTTTCTCAAAATACGCCTGCTTACGTTTCCAGTTGCGCGACCACACCAGCAACATGGTAAAAATACATAAAACAATCAATGCAATATTGGTAAACAACATCATGTCCATACGACATACTCCCGCTTGGGTCTCAAAATCAGAAAATATGGATTAAAGGCCGTCTGAAAACAGTCTTCAGACGGCCTCAGCGTGACACTCAACGTTGCATTTCCAGCATCAATGCCTGACAAGCAGCTTCGTTTTCCAAAGCACAAGATTCGCTCAGTTGGTTTAAACGGCTGTCGCGGTCTGATGTATTGCCTTGCGCCATCTCTGCTTTAGTGTCTTCAAAATTGGTACAGGCATTTTCATAACCGCCTTTACAGGCCCGTTCGTAGAGCTTGACCGCTGCAGCATAATCCATGCCCAAACCGCTGGACGGATTGAGATACAGATTGCCCAAAACATTGCAGCCTCGCATATTGCCGCCATCGCAGGCTTTTTTCAAAAACGGATAAGCATGAGCAGGCGCTTCAAGATAATCACGCGTCCAAATGGCCGCAGTGACACAACTTTCCAGATTGTTCCGATTGCATTCTCGTATCAGCTTATCGTGCTGCTTCTCGCTGTAATCCCCAGCCTGCACGCTAAACCCAGTAGCAACCAATGCCAAGCCAAACAATAAACGAAGTGTTTTCATCTGATTACTCCTTCAAAAATACTTAAATGACAGGCCGTCTGAAAAAACAGTCTTCAGACGGCCTTTATATTATCACTCAATATTCACCCGTTTCAGGCGCAAGGCATTACCCAATACCGAAACCGAGCTTGCCGCCATTGCCGCGCCTGCGATGACGGGATTTAAAAAGCCGAGCGCGGCGAGCGGAATGCCCAAAATATTGTAGAAGAAGGCGAAAAACAGGTTTTGCTTGATGTTTTTCAAAGTCGCCT
>ERZ773213.656-NODE-656-length-19963-cov-8.346192_pt1 | contig 19963 bp, 28 predicted proteins | sample MGYA00580996_ERZ773213 | MGnify/ENA primary metagenome ERZ773213 (study PRJEB29015, sample SAMEA2738152) | human oral metagenome | biome: human oral; feature: human-associated habitat; material: saliva | place: China | collected 2197 ...
GAAGCTACTGCTTATATTGGACTACCATATTGTCCATTAGACCCAATTACAGAAATGGATGATGCGTACGCATGTCTTCTATATTATACAGAACTCATGGATGAACGCTATCGTCGTTTCGCAAAAACTGGGGTGAAGAACTTACCGGAATTCAATGATTGGATTGAAGCTAATCCAGAGAAAGCAAGTGCACTTGGTTATGAAAAAGAACCATACATTGTATTTGTAATCGACGAATTTGCAGATATGAAAGACACAGTTGGTTCAGACGTAGAGTTACCAATCAAACGTCTCGGACAAAAAGCTCGTGCTGCAGGTATTCACTTGGTGATTGCAACACAACGTCCATCGGTAGATGTTATTTCATCTATCATCACAGCAAACGTACCGTCACGTGTTGGTATGAGAACAACAAACGCTGCGAACTCAAATATCATTATTCAACAAGATGGATGTGAGAAATTGACGATTGGACAAGCTTATATTAAAACAAATGACGGGATGACTCGTGTTACTGGGCCGTACATTAGCAACGATGAAATCGCTGCAATTTTTAAAACATTGCGTGATAAGTACGAACGTCCAGAACCAGCTGACTATAAGAGTTATCTTGTAGACAATGGTATCATGGATTGGGACACCGAAGACGGTAACATGGATAAACCACCGATGGAACGCAAGTTGAAGAAAAAACGTTCTCGTGGTGGATTTGGATTCTAGTATAACAGATAGGAATGAAAGAAAATGATAATTAAAAACTGGATAAAAAAACACGGACGTAATACATTTAGTGTGCTACTAGGACTGTTTGCAGTCGTATGTTTAGCAATTCCATACGTCCAAACATTTATCATTTCAAATAATCAAGTTGTTGCGATTGAGAAATTCAATACGTTGACAGTGGATGACATTCGTAAAAACGTGGAAGAAACACAAGAAGACGTTACATTCGACTATAGTCAAGTTCGAAGCTTGACACCCGAAGATGTAACCAAACAAGCTCTTAGCGGAATTAAAGCATATCATCTAGGACTAATCTCAATCCCAGATTTGGATATGTTACTTCCAATTTACAAGGGTATAAGTAATGAAATCTTGTTCTACGGAGCTGGGACTTTAAAACCAGAACAACGAATGGGTGAGAATAATTACGTACTTGCAAGTCATAATTACGAGTACGAACCGAAATTGTTATTTACACCACTACTACGTTCACAAGTTGGAATGAAAGTATACTTAACTGACAAGGACAAAGTATACATCTATCAAATCAGCGAGATTAAGAAAGTAAATCCAGAAGATGTTTGGGTAGTTGACGACCGTGGAAAAAACGAATTAACGCTAATTACGTGTGATGATATTCTTGGGTCACACCGTTTTATCTACAGTTGTGATTTAGTAGAAATTAAGACAGTGGACGAAGTCGGTCCAGAAGAAATGACTCGCTTGTTTAATCACACGATTAGTAATATCGAAGCGAGAGGAGTCTTATAATAAATGAGACGTAAATTATTTCCGAGCATTGGTATTGCGACTACATTAATTGCGGTCGCACAACCATTAGTGAGTGCGGATACGATAGATATAAATACAAAATCAAAAGCGGAGTATAATCCGAAACAACCAGCGACGTGGCGACAACTAGATACGCCATTCTCGAATCAGTACTACACGCCAAGTCGTGAACAAGGTGCTACATTTGGAATGGCGGGATGTGGTGCGTTCGCAATCGCTGCATTGTGGCAAAAGACTGGTTATCGTGATGTGACACCAGTAGATGTTGCGAATTGGTTAAACACGACTGCTCGTGACTATAACAAAGCAGTGTCGTCTGATGAAAAACACACTGGTCTAATGAAACCATTCGTGACGAATACACCAATAGCTGGGATTACCACATATTATCCAGCATACTTAGGTGACTACATGGACATTGACGGTCCAGCTGATAAAGGTGTACGTTATTTGAGTACTGGTGGTGACGGAGTTGCTTTTGGTTATAAAATCAATGACAATGTGCATGTGTGGAAGAAATCACTAGCTGAGAAATATCCAACATTATATCAGCAAGACGCTGATGAGTATATCAGAGCAGAGTTTGCGAAGGGTCGATTCGTTATGATTGTAATGACGACAAGAGACGGAGACCACATAGCTATTGTGGATGATGTGTTACCAGATGGTACGATTGTGATGGTGGATTCTGGTGGTGGATATAAATACTGGGAAGGCATGAAGACGAAATGGAAAGCAGTTGCGACTTCTGTATTTTCATACCAAGCGAAAGGACTAGACGTCCAAGAAGCACCAGTATTTTGGAAAGGTGAGACTTATACAAAAGCAAAAGCTGCTGTAAAACGTAACACAACTTCCAATCAAGCATTGAGTGAACATGTAGACTTAACGAACACGAAAGAAGTCGACACTATAGTCAAAGCTGGTAAACCAGACACGACAATGAAGAATGGTAAAATCTCAACTGGTGAGACACGAGAAGTAAAATTCGGAGCTTCTGTTGTACCATTTAAGACAGAGTATATCATGGATAAAACACTTGAACCGGGTGTAGAGAAGCAAATTAAAGCTGGAGTGAATGGTCGTGTAAACAAGAAACATGACTATGAAATTAAAGCTCAAAATCGTGTGGTGAAATACGGTCCGGCAAAAGTGGCAGTTACGGTCGAGCGTAGAGCTAGTTTGGACTTAAAACCGGGTCAAGAGAAAGTCATCAGTAACGGTTCGATTGGTTATAAAGACCATGATGGTAAGATTGTAGAACCAATGAAACCACGTATTGTAGAGTACGGAGCTAGAGAAGTGGCTTATAAAGTAGTACGTAAAGAAACTGATGGTATTACTAAAGAACAAGTAATCCAAAAAGGTAAAGTTGGTCGTGTGGACGAAAATGGTAAGGTACTTGTTGCTCCAGTAGAGGAGATTGTAGCTGTACCGAAAGCAAGTGTAAAACCAACTGAGACAACAACGACTACGGAAAGTACTACAAGCACAACAACTACAAGTACGACGACAACTAGTAATACAACAACGGAAAGCACAACAACAGAGAGTACAACAGCTGAAACAACGGTTGAACCAACGACTACGTCGGAAACTACAACCGTTGAATCGAAAGTGGAACAAGAAGTTGTGTATGAAGCTGACTTCAACTTAGAAGTTGGTGAGCGTAAAGTGAAATCTGAAACACCAACGAAAAAAGTAATTGCTTACGGTCCAGAACGCATTTATAAAGATGTGATTCGTAGAGCGAATAATGAATTGACTCCAGACACGGAGAAAGTTGTCGAAGAAGGAAAAGATGGTTATAAAAACCAAAATGGTGAGATTGTAGAAGACAAGACAGATATGATTATCGAGATTGCACCACGTACTACTCCGTATTCGACAGAAGTACGTTACACTACTGAGTTAGCTCCGGGTGAGACAATGGTCGCACAGCAAGGTGTGTTTGGTCTAACATCTTATGATGGAACAGTATTGAGTGAACCGAAAGATGAGATTGTTCTACGTGGTGTGGAAAAAGACGCTAACGTACCAACTGTGAAGGTGAAAGACGTCGCTGACACAAATAGAAACGAAGAACTTGAAAAAGATAAACAAGACGCTCTAGAAACGAAGTTTGAAGAACCGGCTCACAAGACTGGTGAAGTGAAAACATTACCAGCTACGAACGTGGATAGTACAACAGTAGTACTATTAGGTGTTGTGGCTTCAATTTCAGCGATTGGTGCAGCAATTGGATTGAATAAGAAAAAGAAAGTCGGTGACAAATAATGATACATTGGATTGGGAAGACCAACGGTGGTGTTACCATTTACGAAACTGAGGTACATGATTCAATTGAGTTGTTAGACGAATTGATGATGGAAGGAATTATCCAACCATATTGGGAAGTGGGTTCGCAGTTAGCTTATTTCTTAGCACAAGAAAGTCAAGAGTTCAAGGACATGTATGAATCATTACCAGCAAGTGAATTAAAGAAATTTAATTTGAAAAAGCTATTGCATAATATGAGTGAGACTGATGTACTTAATCTTATCAAGAAGTGTGATGACCAAGCTTTTGAACAGGTGGTTACGTTCAAGTAGTAATCTAAGAATTAAATATATTCATTAGAGTTATTAGTTGATAATTTTGGTGAATAAATATATAATAAGGTAGATGAGTTTTGAAGACTTGTTTACCTTATTTTTATACATATTTTAAGGGATAAGTTGTAGTTTGAGGGAAAGGTGATTTGAGGTGGGATACAATGTAGTTGATTTAGATTCAAGACTGAAAGAATTGACTAACAGTGTCGTCAAGGATATTGAAAGTCAAATACGTGACAAGGATAATATTAAGTTCATATCCGTAATTGGAGATTTGGTGGAATCATCTGTACGTGACATGTTAACAAGCGATGATGTTTTCTTATCATATCGACGAGATTCGGATAATTTGAATGCTAGAGACGTCGATGATAGGACCCGTAGCGTGATTGTTTATATTGAACCGAAGGGTAGAAATTACTTTATTACTGGTGATACTGTAAATTTAAGAATCGGAGTTCTAGTTCGGAATCATGTAATTGGTTATAAGATAGCTAGGAAATATAACTTTAATGTTAAAATTAAAGAAAACGGAGGATTGACAAATGAGTAAATTACATTTATTAGACAAAGAAGTAGTACGCAACGACATAAGAGGAGTGATGGAATCACTAGCTGAAAAAGTATTGGTTAATGAGTTTGCTCAGTTCATCACAAGCGACTTATTAGTCAACAGTTTCACGGAAGAATTAGTAGAATCGTTAGAAGATGGCCGAGCTGACTTTTGTGCGAAAGCGTCGAAAGTCGGTCGTAGAGTTGAATTATGGGTATACCGTGAAGATACTGACTATGAATCTTACGGAAATGGTACTTTAATTCAAAGATTCGTAATTCGTGCTATGGCGGAAACACCAAACGCAGATAATCGCAAGTATGCTCATAAAACAATTGAGATTGTGTTCGAAGAAGAACAGGAGTGATAGTATGGATAAAATAAGATACAGATTCGCAGCTAATGACAAGAATTTATTGTGGCGTAGATTTAAAGCCATCATTGATGGTTGGTCTGATGAAATTGAAAATCCGGGAGTAAAATGGTGTTTGAGAGATGAACGTTTGCATAATATTTGCGATGAACTAGTAACTGAGTTCAATTCAATCGTTTACGACGAGGATAACACTGGATATGCGAATTTTGAGTTCGGTCCACAATTGAAATTGAACGTAGATTTTTCAGTTTTAGAATTAGTCGACCGTCGTAGCGAGGACGAACTCTCGGATTGTAAGGTCGAAGTGACATTCGATTTTCACGATTTGAGCCACGAAATAACATATCGTTTGACGAAAGAAATGAATGTGAAGTTAAAGAAAGTGAAAGCTGGTTACATGTGAGGAGACTGGGATATGAGTAAAATTCATTATAAATTAAAAAATGTACAAGAAGTTGAGAAGGACATTTGTGACCAGTTGAGAACGTTTGCTAAACAAACACATAATGAACACGTAGCTGAATTTTTGACAACAACTGAGCTTGAAGAAAAGATAACGTCGGCGACTAAAACAATTGTGGATGGTTGTGAGATGAAAGCTGTTTCTTATGTATATAGATGGGAGAACTTGACTATAAGCGTCATAGTATTCAGTGATTTGAATTTAGAAATTAACGATTGTAATAACAAATCATACGCGGTATTCAAGTTATCAATCGTAATTAATGAAAATTGCGATATTTATAAGTATAGTTATAACTACCATGTATATGTTGAAGAATGTTAGTATGAATATATAAAGAAAGTGGGAAGTTTTATGTACAGAATGTATCGGATTTATGATTTTAGTGATTTGAGAGATGAGGTGTTTGGGTATTTATCGAAATTCGCAGCTTCGACTAATGAGCAATATTTGGAACAATTTTTAACTGGAAGTGACTTGGAAAGTGAAATTGCGGATGAGATTCGAGCATTGATTCAAGGTCACGAGCATCATGAACAATTGGAGCACTACGATGATGGTGACAGTATTACGTTGACCGTAAAAGTATCACGAGATGACTTTGATGCTATTGAGACTGACGAAAATGACACAATGAGAATTGGAGTTAGACTTGATTTTAGAGTTGTGGACGAAGCTATCGAAGATGTTGACTGTAGTGCACATTATGATTTCAGTGTTTTAATTAAGGGTGTTAAATAATCACATAGGGAGTAGGTGATGTTATGTTTCGAAAATATAGAGTTGTTGACTTTAATGAGTTGGTTGACGAAGTATATGAGAAATTGACAGAATTCGGTGAGTCGTTGGGCGAGTACCGTTTGGGAAAACAGGCTGCAAATTACTTAGTTAACAATAATATTGAAACGGATGTTGCGTTAATGATTCGTGACATCATTCAAATTCATGAATATTATTCAGAAACTGGTAATTTTGAAGATGGTGACATTGAGCTAGTTGTGAGAGTATCACGAGACGATTTTGACGCAATTGATTTCAGTGAGAATGGAACGATGACAATTGGGGTACAATTGGATTTTGATTTATTCCACGACCATGAGTGGCATGATTTTGCAAGCGATGCTTGTTACAACATTAGAGTTTCAATTAAGGGAGTAAAATAATGGGTGAATATTTGATGGACTTAAAAGAACGCCCAATGATAGAGAATTTAATAGTTGAGTTTACAAGAGATATTCCAAAATCTAATGCGTTATTTGGTAAATATGATGACAGTGAGCTACAAGTTAAATTGGTAGACGTAATTGAAGACGCAATCAACACGGATGAAAAAGTAACTCATGAGTACATTATCGAAAGTGACGATTTATTCGGAGATTATAAGTGGACTATCTCATGTGAGAAGAAGAATCGTGGTGTGTTTAAAGGTCGAGATGAGTTTAGTTGTGCTATTTTATTAGAATCAACACTACAAAGTGCAGATGGGGTGGAAACTTATTCACACTCACATCGTACGTATATAGAATGTAGATACATTTGATACCAGAAAGGACGAACAATTATGAAAGAACATTTAGTATATGAATTGAACGAAGTAATGCGAGAATTAGGAACAAGTGGTCAATCTATCAATGCGATTAAAAATTCACTTGACCATAAAATTGCAGATGGTGTTAATGAAATGTTTGGAGATTTCAAAAGAGCTGAGGATTTACGAGAAAAGTTAATTCACTACGCTCGATTACATGATGAAATTTATTACATGTTTGGTCAACTTCAAAAAGAGGTGGAGAAACATGACTAATAAGAAACAATTAGATGAATCTAAATTAATGGCTAAGATTGAAAATCTAGTAAAATCATTTAAAGATTATATTGAGTCACATAACGAGACGTTTGGTACCAGCGAATCGAAAGTGATAGACGGACTAAGAGATGCTCTAGACATTGTCATTCGTGGAGATTCTGACGACAAATCACTATTGATTGCTGAACACGAGGGTTATCGAACGTATGCTCGAATAGTATGGGGTATGGAAGCTTTCGATATTACGTTCTATTTAGTTGAGGACACCATACTTGGTGGTGTGGTTGTCGGTAGTAATCACTACGTGATTCAGAAATCAGATATATGTAATTAAATGAGGTGGACTGATATGAGTGAAAAATTTATACTAGATAAAAGCAATGCTCGTGAGAAGACAATTGAGATTGTAGATAAACATAGTGAGTACATCGAAGGGTATGATGTGGAATTAGTTGATTATGTACGAAGTGAGGACATATTGGATGAAATCATGAATTCTATTGAAGAAGGATTGGACAATTTATCTAGCAGAGTATCGTTCAATCTTTCATATGGTGAATTTGGGGTTGACGTTGATGTAACGGTTTATGAAATCGAACAAGATAGTTTGTACGCAAGAGGAGTGTTGAGTCCAGAGTTCTCACGATTGGTGAAACTATATATTTTTGCAGAGGATTACTCAGTAGACGAAGATTATGTCATTTGTGATGACGTATACTACAGAATTGATATGATGAGAGAGGATTGATTGTTGGATGAGTGAGGGATACAAAGTTAGTGAAACTGAAATCATTAAAAACACTGGGAATTTTATAGATAACGCATGCGTTTGGACATCTGGTAATAATTCCAACATCGTAAATTTCGTGAATAGTGGTGACGTTTTCGAAATCATTATTGATATGGTACTTGAAGGTATTGAAAATCCAACACAATGGTATGAGAAGAATTATCGAAATGGTGACTATGAAGTTGATTTACGAGTACAAGTAACTAAGACTGAGTGGCGGAGCATGAAAGCTTATTTAGCAGGTGTTTCCGACGACGTTGAACCACATGGGACACTACTTGCTGTCAAGCTTGGAGTTTACGCAATCGACTACAAGGTCGGAGAAGCTTATAATATTTGCGACGGTACTTACACTGTCGTTGCTGAATAGGAGTAGATTAAATGACTAAGAAATATAAGATTAACGACCAAGAATTCTATCGACAATATTCACGATTAGTGAGCGACTTTGTGCAGTTTGTGAGAGAACAATCGAACGGATGTTATAGCGATGGGATTTCTTATGCTGATACACTTAAAATGGATGTATTTGACGACGATAATACTTATGAGTTAGTGAAATCATTCACGGACGTATTCATGTTGGGGAACAAGGACTCTATTACATGCTATTTTCAATGCGGGATGTTCGACGTGGAGGTATTGTTAGAACACAACTATGATGATTTACAAGAAGTTCTTGACACATTAGGTAGTGCGTTAGTTGAATATACATTCAACATCAAGGATTACTATCGTCGAATTTACAAGTTTTCGTCATTATTCAATGTAGAGGTAATTAAATAATTATTTGTAACATGAACGTAATATTAAAATTCATAGCTAGGTCTTTACTCTGTGGAGTAGCTATGTTATACTAGATGGACGAGGTGATTAGATGAAACTAAAACAAATCGGTCTATCTAGCATGATTTTAACTGGATTATTAGCAACAAATGCAGTACATGCACAAGACGAAACGATTATTGAAGATAATTCTATACAAGTAGTATCAATTTATAAGACGTCGGAAGCTTCTAGTGTAGAGCAATTGAAAAAAGACTTGAAAGAAGCTTCTACATACTATAGAAATGTTATCGCTAAACGTGATAATGTACAACGTAAATTGATGGAAGCGACTAAAGGGCAACAAGAGTTGTCTCAAAACGCTTCAACTGATGTCGAAGATGTGAACGCAGCTAGTTTTAGTGGCGTTGCAACGTCAATGCCATTAACGTATACAGCAACATCAACTGGTAAGACAATAACAGTACAGACGGACGATTTTGAATCATTGAAGAAACAATTGGAATTGGCGAATGCTACAATCGATGACACGAAAGATGTTTATGTGAATGTACTCTCTCGCTATGAGAAAGTTTTTGAAACAATCAGTGACGAAGATATTAAAAACATCTTAGACGAAAACACACTTTTTGACCGTGAGGAATTCAGTAAATTATTAAACTCATTGGTATCGAAAGCTCGTGAAGTGAAGCGGATTGCTGATGAGAAAGCTAAGAAAGAAGCGGAAGAAAAAGCTAAAAAAGCAGCTGAGGAACAAGCTAAAAAAGAAGCAGCTGCTAAAGAAGCTGCTCGCAATCGTCAAATCACGACCGTAGACTTTGCTCCAATTGACCCGAATTTCTCAGCAGCAATCAACGGTGGAGCTTGGGGAAATTGCACGTATTACGTATATAATCGTGTTGCTCAATTAGGTAAACCAATTCAGTCTCCATCAATGGGACATGCGTTTATGTGGTCTGACAGTGCAAGAAGTATGGGATATAATGTATCACATAATCCGAAAACGGGAACAATCGCTGTATTCCGTCAAGGTGTAGCTGGTTCTGACCCAACTTACGGTCACGTTGCTTTTGTTGAGAAAGTATTTGCAGATGGTTCAGTTTTAGTATCTGAGATGAATGTACAAGGATTGAATGTTATTTCAACACGTATCATTAGTGCAAGTGATGCACAATTAACAGAGTTTATCGATGTAGGTTTATAATATCAAGAAAGTAGGTAAATTCGAATGAGCGACAAAGTTGCAGTTATGATTAGTGAACAAAAATTAGAAGAATTATTCGGAGAGTACATTCGAGATGTACGTAGATACGGTGATAGTAGCGTTACATGTTTTCCAATCATTGACGGATATGTTCAACCGAACGTAATGATGTTACTTAAATTAGAAGTTAAACGAGTTGCTGATGTCGAATTGGAGAACTTGACAGTTGGGTTGGATATTCGTTGTAAAGTCGAGAATAAGAGCGGGGTTGTATCAGCAATTGGTGACGATTCAAAATGTAATCGATTATTCAACGAAATCGAAAGTTCGAGTATTCGATTCCCAGTACAATTAAGCAACCAAGTTATTATTGGTGAGAGTATCAATTTAGGCGGTGGAGATTATGTACGTAGACGCTAGACGAGCAGCTAAATTAACATTGTTGGTTAGTGACTTACAGGACAACTTGGAAGAATATATCCACGATTTACGAATCGAAGACGATTACATTTGCGGATATTGGAATGATAAAGATTTCTTACCAGATGAAGTTGAGATTGTACTTGATGCTTCGGTTACTGACGTGGAGGTAGACGGTCTGAATGTTGATTATATCATCACATATAAGGTCGTGAATAAATACGATAATGATGAATTACTAAGTGGGAACGAGTCGGAACGACTAAAAGAAACATTCAATCAGATTGAGAACTTGAAGTTTAGATATCGAATTTCGATGTACAAGTCAGTTTACTATGAAGCGAGGTAGTTGATTATGGGATATACAGATATGAAGTTACCAGTGGATTTGAAAAAGATTCAGGATAATTTAAAAAATTATCTAGTCGACATTGAGAAAATCGGAACTAGTACGGTTTCTGGTACTTGGACACATGATGGAAAAGTTTACGATAATGTCAAAATTCCAATAGAATTGATTTTCAGTCCAGAAACTATGGATGGTGGTAATGGAGATATTAGCGTTTGTTATAGCGTATGGTACGAAATTCATGGGGTTAATGGTATAATGCAACGAATGGATGGGATTCTCGACGAAGGAGAATTATTCGATTTGAGGATTGATTTGTCAGCAATGGATTCCATGCGACATGAAGAATCCATTACTTTCTACGATTTAGAAATCATTTAGAAAGCGAAGTGACTATTATGTTAAAATTAAGCTCAAAAGTAGCTGTGAATTTAGAAGATGTGAAGCAAGAACTTGCATTTTGTTTAGACAGTATCTCAATGTCGGATGAGGATTCGGTGTATGGATTCTATCGTTATGATTATAAGGGACTCGAACCGATTAGGGTGAACATCAAGGTCAAAGTTCACAGTGTCGAAATTGACACTGCGTCAAATGCTATTGAAACGATTATTGCATTAGATGTTATAAATAAAGAAGACATGTATTTTAAAGCAAATGTTAGTGAGGACTTACGTCAATGTCTTCGTCGAGACGTGGAACGAATCGAATATGGTCTTATGACAAATTATATTGATTTAGATGGGGTACAATTAGTACCATAAAGATTTAGGGAGGAATTATGTTAGAATCTAAAGGACAACCAAAATTTAAAAAGATTCTCGGATTTATTGGCAAATGGCTCAAGCGATTACTAGTTTTTTTAGTAGTCGCTTTTGGTCTAGCTGGATTGGTGGGATTAGGTTATATTTATAATACATTACAATCTGTACCGTCAGTAGATGTCACTAAATTCGAGATTAAAGGAAATTCAAATATGTATGCGAGTGATGGAAGTTTAATTTGGTCGGATACAGAACGAAGACGAGATTACATTCAGTATAAGGACATTCCACAAGATTATGTCAACTTGTTAACAGCGGTTGAGGATAATGATTATTTTGAACACGGTGGTTTTTCAATTAAGGGTACGCTGAATGCGTTTTGGTCTGTGGTTAAAGAGAAAGTATTCAAGAGTGGTAACTCCCGTGGTGGGTCTACATTAACACAACAATTGATTAAGAACCAAGTATTCTCGCAAGATGTGAAAGACCGTACGGTCACACGTAAGATTAAAGAGATATGGTTATCAATGCAATTGGAATCGAACTATTCTAAAGAACAAATCTTCGAGTGGTATGTGAATAGTATTGAACTAGGAGAACGTTCATTTGGTGCAAATACGATTTCATTGACGTACTTTGGGAAACCGATTTCAGAGTTAAATACTGGAAGCGATGAAGACTTGTCGAAACTTGCAATTATTGCAGGATTAGGTCAAGCACCATCTACGTACAACTTGTACGACAATCCAGAAGCTGTGGATGAACGTCGATATGAAGTGTTATTATCCGCTGTAAAACATGGTAAGATTACACAAGAACAAATGGATAGAATTAATAAAATCCCAGTTACGGATGGATTGAAAGAACGATTCTGGCGTGACGAAGTGGTATTAGAGTCAATGACGAAGTATTCAGCTCATATTACAGCTGCATTGAAGCAAGTGAAACAGTTAGGATATGACATTGAGAAAACACCATTGCAGATTTATACAACGTTAGATAAAGAAGCTACGGATAAACTTCAATCTATTGTGGACAATGCACCGGATTTACGAACTGACGAGCAACAAGTAGCAGCAACTGTGATAGATAATGAGACTGGTCATGTGATTGCTCAAGTAGGTGGACGTTATCAAAATGAACCAATGAGCTTGAATCGTGCGATTCAACAAAATCGTTCGACTGGGTCATCTATTAAACCATTGTTGGACTACGCACCAGCAATTGAATATTTAGGATATGGAACGCAAACTCCGATTTCTGGAGCTGCTTACCAATATCCGGGAACAAATTCAGTTGCTTACAACTATGGTGGTTCTGTGTACGGAATGATGGATTTACAAACAGCTCTAAGAATGTCGTTGAATACAACTGCGAACAGATTGTTAGATGAACGAGTTGGTTCACGATTAGCTAAGAAATTCATGTCACGAATGAAAGATTTAGATGTGAAAGACACATATGGTGGCGCTGACGCTCTGGGATTGGACATGTCGACTGCGGATTTAGCAAGCGGTTACTCAGCACTTGCACGATACGGCTCGTATCAACAAGCACAATATGTGACTGCGCTTGTCTTTAGCGATGGTTCAAGAAAAGAGATTAAGTTTGAACGAACTCAAGCGATGTTACCATCGACTGCATTTATCTTATTAAAGATACTAGAAGGTGTACCAAAATACTCTGCTCGTGGAGCTGAAATGCCAGAAATGGCTGTAGCGATGAAGACTGGAACGGTCGCTTATGCAAAATGGATGCCAGACCACGCTGCTTCGGACGTTTGGATTGCTGCGACTACGAAATCAATTACGACTGCTATTTGGTCAGGCTATGATATTCCAGAAGAAAATCACGTGTGGGACAACGCTGATACAAGACATGCTCTGGTGAAACAAATTATGCGTACATTTACGCAAGGTCGAGACACAAGTGAGTGGTCAGTACCAGAAAATGTTGTAGCTAGTGGTTCTGGATTGTCAGCTCAATATTATCCAACTGTAACATATAAAGAACCAGATTATAGTTTAAAATCATTATCTCTCTCAAATAACGAACATACGTTCGATAATCTATATGGAGAATCTAAACTCAAGTTGAAATCTTACGATAAGACAAGAGTGGATGCTAAGATGAAAGAATACAATGAAGCTGTGAAATGGAAAGATGAATTGTCAGACGACGATAAGAAGTTATACAATCAGATGATGACTGGTAGTCTACGAAATAACGAAACTGTAATTCCAGACGACGTCTACGTAAACACAACAACATCTACTGAAAATAGATAAAACAAAAAGAGAAGTCTTCAATTAAGACTTCTCTTTTCTTTTAGTATCGTTGCTCAAAAGTATACTTATCATTTGCTGGAGATTGGGTTTGTGGTAAGTGGATTCGAGTCACTTTTCCAACGACTTCTTCTGATAATCGCATTTTTGCAGTTTTTGGTACATATCCAAGTAGGAATTCACCAATAAAGCAAGCAATTGCATTTGGGTCGTATGGATTAGTTGGTTCTGGTACCAGACGAGCTGGAATTTCAGAAACCACAACACCACCTTGATTTTTGAGAATTGTCCAATTGAATTCATCAACTAATTCAATATTTGGACGGAATTTCATTCCAACGATTGTTACACTCATTCGTTTCACCTCTTTTATTTTATTGTAATTTTATTATAACACAATTGTAAATAGAGTACAGACCTAAATCTTGAGCATAGGTCTTTACTCAAAATGGATACTATGTTATAATAAAGAAATAGAAAGGAAAGGTGACTATGTTTAAACAATTAACAATCACAGCGACGATGGCCGCACTATTAGGAATTAATGGTTTATCGTCAACTGAAAAAGTTGAGGTGGTAGAGGTACTTCCACGAGTGGAGTTTATCCGAGCTGAAACGAGTAAAGACCAATTGAAAGCTTATTACATGCATCAATTACGTCAATCAAGTCTAAAAGAAAATGAAATTGCGGAAGGTATTGACGGGTTGAGTAAAGCTACTAATACTAAAGAAGTAAAAGAAGCTTATCGTAAATATGCTCAAATTGAGTTAGACCGCATTCAGCAAAAACGTGATGAAGAAGAAAAAGCCAAGAAGGCAGAGGAAGAACGTATTGCTAAAGAAAAAGCTGAGGAAGAAGCTAAGGCTAAAAAGGCGGAGGAAGAACGCATTGCTAAAGAGAAAGCTGCTCAAGAAGCTAAAGCACAAGCTGAGGAACAAGCTCAAGCACAACCAACATATTCGGGTTCATCTGCTAGCAATAGTGGTGTGAAAATTTCATTATCACAATTCATGTTTGACGGTGTGGTATATAGTGGTGGATTTAAGTTCACATATTATTCACAAAGTGTATTACCGGGTGGCGGACTAAGTATTCCGGGTCGACATGTAAATGCTGACGGATTCGTTTCCGATGGTGACGGATATATCGTTTTAGCAGGAAGTGCTCCATTGGGAACAGTATATGATACACCATTTGGTTATAAAGGTAAGATTTACGACCGTGGTACGTATGGTAATCATTTAGATGTTTACGTACAATAATATTGGAAGGAGGGTGAAGTATGGTTTTTAGAAGTGATAGAGATATCGTGATTGGTAATATTCATGAGCAAGCTCAACGAACGCTAGGACGAATTCACACTAATAAATCTGATGAGATTGACGAGTGGGTTATCATAGGTGCATTAAATGATTGGAAACAAGGTACTAAGTTGGTGTTGTGGATTTTAGGACTAGGTATTCCATCGATTATGATTGGTCTAGCGTACCTATTTGGTCAATGGGGGAATCAAACACTATTTCGAGGTATTGGGTTGGTGACACTTTTTGTCTGTGTATCTGTGTTGTATCGTTACTCTAGACTGAATGGTGAATATAAACGTATTCGAACTGATTTGTATGACAAGGAATTCACAAAAATTGGAGAACGATTTTACCGAGCGAATGAGTATCATCGTGACAACGTGGAAACGTACTATCCGAATGCGTCTAATTATGATTTAGAGTACAAAGATGATGAAGAAACATTCTTCTTGCGTGGAATGATTAACTTTAATCAATTATTACGTATTACCGACTCATTGAATAATGGACGGGTGTCAATGGTGTTGAATCATGCTCGCAAACCAATTCGACATGCAAATGTTACTGTACGAATCAGTAACGCTGGCGATTTACCAGATGAGTTCTTACAACAATGCGTTTATCAGTTGGAAAACGTGGAACTTGTTGGTGTGTCAACACTATCTAGCGATTTCGGATATGTTTATGAATTTGCAAATCTAGAGGTTACTGTACGTATTCTCAAAGATAAACAATTTGAAATCATGTTAGAAGATTATCAAAAATTAAATAGCGAGGTGTATTGACATGGATATGTATAATAATCACTACATTGTATCAGAAGGTGTCATAGTATTAATGGTACTAGTGTATTTCATGCTTGCAATTGTTGGTTTTATGACAGTAGTCGTATCATTTATTGCAAACTGGAAACTGTTTGAAAAGATGGGATATAAAGGGTGGCAAGGAATTATTCCATTCTACTCCGAGTATATTCTAACAAAAGAGCTATATGGTTCTGGATGGTATTTCTTACTATTATTAGTTCCAATCGTAAATATTTATTACGCATGTGGATTGATGAACAGACTAGGTCAACGATTCCATAAATCATTACGTTGGCGTATTGTACTGTTGATTATCTTCGGCATGTACGGTGAATGGATTTTAGCATTTAGTGATGATGTATACGATAAAAGTGTCAAGTTTTAGTCTTGACGCTTTTTATTTTGAAATTAGGTCTGTACTCAAATGAGAAATATGATATACTATATTTGTAATTAAGATTTGAAACGAGGTTTTATTATGAAACAAAAGGAAATGTTAAACTATTTAAACGAATCGGACATTGTTAAATTGATGACTATTGGTAACAAACTCAGTCACGTACTTGACATGGATTTAACTACAGCGATTGAGAAACTGTTAGAGATTGAAATTCACAATGGTGTCATGCGTGGTACATATGACCGTAAATCAGTAAAACACGTTATTGATATTGCGAAAACAAAAGACCATGAGTATGATTACATCATCAATATTAAAGGTCGAGTGATTGTAAAATCTATGCCAGATGTGGAGTATTCAATTCGTGGTTATGCGAATGATTATGAACAAGCGTTGAAGACCACAATGAAATTACTACACAAAGCGAAACACATGGATGATGCGTTAGGTAAATGGTAACTAGAAAGGAAGTATTTGAATGAGTAAGCTGACAAATGACGCTAACTGGACGTTCGATGGATACATCAATGGAGTTCAATTTAATAATAGTCATGTCTACCAAGATACTTTAGAAGTATTGGGATATTGGCAAGCAGCTAAAGAGCAATTCAAAGATGGTCGAGTACATCCATTCACGGATAATCATTTCACTAAACCAGAATGCACAAGAGCTATCAAGTTCGCATTTGAGAGCTTGCAAAATACAAATGTACGTGGTGGCATGACAAGTGTAGATTTGGTCGGACACTTAGTAGGATTGATTTTGACTTTAGAAGAAGATGAGACACTTGAGGAATATCGAGAACGTCTATTAAATTATATTTTAGAAAACGAGGATGTGAGCTACCACACAGACCACTTGCAGTGGTATATAAAGGTAGCACAATTAAACACAAGGAGAGTCTAAAATGGCAGAATTACAACCAACACAAAAAGAAGTAGATTTATTTGAAGAAAAGTATGGAACAACTAAGTCTAAACTATCATTCAGATTAGCATTGCGATTCCATATTCCGATGTGGATTTGGGTCGTAGTATTACTTTTTGCAATTGTGATGCCAAATACATTTGTACAGATTGTGCAGAATTATGGATTGTTAATTTTATTAAATATATTTTTAATTCAATCATCCGTTGAGATGTCACGCCAAGCAGCTCTCTGTGAGTTACAGTATCAAAAAGCTCGATTCTACATGTTCAAAAGACAACGACGTGGTTATTATGAAATGATTCAAGAAGGACTAGCTGGTTCTGGTAGCTACAAGCTGTCGTACTTGTTAGTGGGTGCGGTTTTCACATTAGTGAATCATTTCACAAACTGGGTTGACTATCGTGTAATTTTAGGTTATTTGTTAGGATTCTTAATTGTGAATATTATAATGTCGTATTCGGTTTACAGAGAAATGTCTAAGTTGAAATCTTACAAATCTGAAATAGAAGCACAAAGCACGGAAGTGAATGATTTTCGAGACCGAGTAATTGACGAGTTGACAGATTATGTACGAGAACGCCATGGTTGGTACATGGAAAATGCGAACGGTATGACTAGTGATGCAGCATTTGCAATGGCGTATGTGTATGAGATGTTGAACGAAAATGGTGTCCGTGAACTAAATGGTACATTGAAAGAAGTGTTAAAAGATGCGGATAAATACCGTAACCGTTGTAGTGACGATGTGGAATTTGTATTGAAATACGTGGAAGCTTTGGTTAATTTAACACCGTTGGTTCAAGAAACTGCTCCCGGTCGCTATCCAGAATGTGGTGATACTAAAGCAATTGTAAAGGAATTTTTAGACTAGCAAAAAAAAAATGTCTTCAAGGGGTTGACACAATTTTGATTCTGTGTTATTATAATGATGTTGATTCGATTTTACCCTTTTTTGCGAATCAATTCCGACTAGATGTGTCGGGTTTTTGACATCTGCGTCCCATCTTTTGCCAGTGGGACGCCCTCCTTTTGGACAGATGGTAGAGTGGCTTAATACACCGGTCTTGAAAACCGGAGGCGTCCGAGAGGGCGTCCGTGGGTTCAAATCCCACTCTGTCCTTAGAACCTTGCTACTAGAAGTAGTTCAAGGCTATAAAACCTATAGGTTTAGTGAGCTTACTCAAATCTTCGTAGTTGAGATAAAGGTAAGTCTCACTAATATTAATGAGATGTAGCCAAGTTGGTAAGGCAATAGACTTTGAATCTATGTAGCAGTGGTTCGAGTCCACTCGTCTCAATTGTATGACCCATAGCTCAGTTGGTAGAGCACTCGACTGTTAATCGAGCTGTCGCAAGTTCGAGCCTTGCTGGGTCAGTTTATATGAATTCAATTCAATTGAGTTTTGAAATTTATATATTTGAATCATAACATATTGTCATTAAGTTATGAATTTATTAGATGTAGTTAGAATACTGTATCTCGGTGGGCATTTACACTCATCGTTAGTCTGACGTTAATGAAATCATCGGATTTCTTGTCAGACAGTGGATAAATCATTATTGAACTTCCGACTTGAAACGCAATGGCGATATTATTCGTTTAACGACAAGTGAACTTCTGGTAATGACATCCAGCTGTTGAAAATTGAATAGTTGCTAGTAGGGTTTAGAACTATTTGATTTAAGATAGTTGTAAATGCTGAACTATGAGTCAAAATATTGAGATGTGAATGTATAAACTGTTCAGTTCAAAGTGGTTGTAAATGATAGCACCTTTTTGATTTAGTGGATGTGGTGGAATTGGCAGACACGCTAGTCTTAGAAGCTAGTGCCAGTGGCGTGAGAGTTCGAGTCTCTCCATCTGCATTTAATAATATTCTGGTCTCATGGTGAAGTGGTTATCACACCACCCTGTCAAGGTGGAGTCACGGGTTCAATTCCCGTTGAGACCGTATTTTTACATCGTTCGACTAGCGGTTAGGTCACAGCTCTTTCACAGCTGTAGCACGGGTTCAAATCCCGTACGGTGTATAGTTTTAATGGAAGCATTTGTAGGTTGATGCAGCAAAGAGAGGTAACGTTACTCTTAGGGAAGTTGGTTCGAGACCAACCCATTAACTTTAATTATCATAAGGAATTGAAAAATAGATTGCTAGTTTAACTGGAAAAAATAACAAGCTTCTACCTTGTTGTTACGGGTTCGAGTCCTGTGCAATCTGTTAAATATTGAATGGACGGTTAGTTTAACGGACAAAACGCAAGTCTACGGAACTTAAGATGTGGGTTCGACTCCTACACTGTCCTTATTTTTTGGATTGTTAGCTCAGTTGGTAGAGCAACGGACTTTTAATCCGTGGGTCGAAGGTTCGATTCCTTCACAATCCATATGATAATCATGGTGGTTATGGTGGAATTGGTTAACACACTAGATTGTGACTCTAGAGAGTGTGGGTTCAAGTCCCGCTAATCACCTTAAAACTTAGGATTGATAGCTCAGTTTGGTAGAGCACGTGATTGAAGCTCACGGTGTCGCTAGTTCGACTCTAGCTCAGTCCATAAAATCGAGGACTTTTAGCTCAATTGGTTAGAGCACTCGGCTCATAACCGAGCGGTCG
>ERZ773213.657-NODE-657-length-19945-cov-11.841327_pt1 | contig 19945 bp, 21 predicted proteins | sample MGYA00580996_ERZ773213 | MGnify/ENA primary metagenome ERZ773213 (study PRJEB29015, sample SAMEA2738152) | human oral metagenome | biome: human oral; feature: human-associated habitat; material: saliva | place: China | collected 2197 ...
CATTTGTGATTGGAGGTTTTACCATGATTTGTACGAATGAAGATACTAAGCTTATCAATGAAATCATGCGCGATTTCACAAACATAACAAAGATTGCTGCTATTTTTGTTAATAATCGTGGAAAAGTGTTATCTCAAGAATATAACTTTTCCCCTTTTTGCAAGGTTGTAAGGCGCAATCCAGCTTACGCAAAACGCTGCAATCAATGTGACCTATATGGTGGACTAGATGCTACAAAAGAACTATCCTCTTGTCCGTACCGCTGTCACATGGGCCTTATAGATTTCTCCGTGCCCATCATGAAAGATGGCGCCATCTTAGGCTTCATCATGGCAGGACAAACAAAAACAGAAGATACGACGATCAAACCTATTCTGCCTACCCAGACCGATTGGCATGATGACACTAAACTTCGCGCCTTATATCGGACCTTACCAGTTTTGACAGCCGAACAAATCTACAGTGCTACAAAGGTGTTACGGATTTTGGTAGAACACTACTTCCCATTTAACGATGCCATAGCAGAAGAGATGCCTTATGAACAATTGCCAGACTTTGTGGAGTCTGAACGACCTATTAATCGTCCAGAAATTCGAAAGGCTATGTTATATATAGAAAAAAATCTGAGCAAACGAGTGTCGCTCAGAAGGATTTCGGAACATATTCATTTAAGCGAGTCCTACTTCTCTAAGATTTTTAAAGATGATACGGGGCTTTCAGTAGTGCAATATATAACACTATTACGCATACAAGAAGCGAAAAAACTATTAGTATATTCCCAACTAACAGTTAATCAGATCAGTAAAACATTGGGCTATAATAGAACAAGCTACTTCTGTAAAATATTCAAGCTAGCTACCACCGAAACACCACATTCGTATCGGAAGAAATATGCTAAGCCAATTAATGCATAATATACTAAATATTAGTAGTTTAATTATGTAATAAAAAATAGAGTGGTGAAATCCTAAATATAGGATTTCACCACTCTATTTTTATTTAGAAATACTAAACTTTAGAGGAGGAGTGCAGACAACTATAAAAATACCAATGCTACATAATAGACTTATAAATACTAATTATATCTTTTAGTGTTGGATCTTTTGGATTACCTGGTGTACAAGCATCCTCCATTGCTGACTTAGCTAAAAATTCTAAATCCTCTTCCTTAACGCCAACAGCCTTAAGATGTTTAGGAATATTAACATCATCAGCTAGTTGTTGAATTGCCGCAATAGCTGCACTATCAGCTTCCGCTTTACTCATTTGTTCTAAATTTTGAACACCAAAAGCTCTAGCAATTTCTTTATACTTATTACCGGTAGCACTAGCATTATACTTTAATACAGCAGTCAACATCATTGCACACGCCTTGCCATGTGGAACATCATAAAGTGCACTAAGTGGATGAGCCATTGAATGCACAATCCCTAATCCAACATTAGAGAACCCCATACCTGCAATATACTGTGCCAAAGACATTCCTTCTCTAGCGTCATAATCGCCATCTACAGATTTACGTAAAGACTTTGCAATTAATTCTATAGCTTTGATATGTAGCATATCGGTTAATTCCCATGCGCCTTTAGTAATATACCCTTCTATTGCATGAACTAAAGCATCCATACCTGTTGATGCACAAAGACCTTTTGGCATAGAAGCAGACATATCTGGATCAACAATCGCAACTACAGGAATATCATGTGGGTCAACACAAACAAATTTACGCTTTTTCTCAACATCAGTAATAACGTAGTTAATAGTAACTTCAGCAGCTGTACCCGCTGTAGTGCTAACTGCAATAATAGGTAGTGACTTATTTTTAGTTTCAGCTAACCCCTCTAGACTTCTAACATCAGAGAATTCTGGGTTTGTCATTATAATACCAATAGCTTTACTAGCATCAATAATACTACCTCCGCCAATAGCTACAATAGCTTGAGCATCAAATCTTTTACATACATCAACACCATTTTTAATATTTTCAATGGTTGGGTTTGGCTTAATATCTGTATATACTTCGAAATTAATGCCCGCATCACGAAGCAAATCTGTAACCTTCGTAGCAACACCAAATTCAAGAAGATCTTCACCAGTCGTAACTAAAATCTTTTGAAAATGTCGTGATTGAAGTTCATTTATAATCTCTTTAATAGCACCTTTACCAAAATATGAAGTTTCATTGAGAATTATACGTTTACTCATATTATCATCTCCTAGGAATCATTTTCTCCAAAGTCTTTTGGCAACCATATCTAAATCAGATTTTACGGAATCTGTTAATTTTGAAATAGGAACTCTACAATTTTCTTTGATTGAGTATCCCATCTCACGCAAAGCCCATTTCATAAGTGGGTTAAACGGAGTATACGCTTCATAGAATAAAGCATATGTGTCAATCTTTCGCTGAATTTCTACAATTTTATTAAAATTACCTTCATTCAAAGCAACAACTAAATCATGACACAATTTAGGATATACATTAGATAATGCACCAATACATCCGGCACCACCGGAGATAACTACAGGAACACAGTTAGTATCATAACCAGTATATACTGCAAAGTTTGGATATAGAGGTAAAATTTCATTAATATATTTCTGACTATGACGAGAAACTGGATGTGTATCTTTAATACCAATTAAATTTTTATGTTTTTCTAATAACCGCAATACAGTATTAACAGATATATCATATCCTGTGCGATCTTGATAATTATAGAGATAAACATTACCAGAAATATGGCCTAAGATATCATCAAAATAATTGAATACATCCTCTTGGCTGCATGCACTATAATATGGTCCAACAATAATAACTGCATCAGCGCCCTTTTTTAGAGCAAAATTAGATAGATTTATAGTTTCTAATCTATTCATACGGCCTGTACCAGCTATTACAATACTACGATGATTAATATATTGAACTGCATCTGATATTAATTGCTCAGCTTCATTATAATCTAAGGCATAAAATTCACCCGCACTTCCGCCTACTAAAATTCCATCAATACCATTTTCAAGTACATGATCATACAATGAATGCATATCATCATAATTAATAGTGCTATCATCATTAAAAGATGTTAATATTGGACAAAAATATTTGCTATTCATATATAATACTCCCCTCTATTTATTTAAATCATAAACTAAATCCATATCTGCCCACCATTCACTTTTTAATGCACCATCAATACGTTTTTGGCATGGGTCTGTTTCTTTCCACCAACGATTTGTTTCAGGATCCTGTGCCATTTTTGCCATATCGTACTCAAAATCATCACCACAATATTCCATTACAGAAAATAGTAAGTCATCACGATTCCAAATCTTATAATTAGTAATACCACATTCTCTAATCATTTTATTAACACTCGAGAATGGATTCGCATGTAACTTTTTATAATATTCTGCTTTTTCTGGACGTAGTTTAATAACGGATGCAAAAAGTTGTGGACGATTAATTTTATATAATTTTTTAGCATTTTTACTAAAGATATCTAGATCATCATTAAAATACTCACGCACACAATTTAAATGATTCTCAAAAGATGAATATAAGTTAACTACAGGAAAGTTAGATGCATACATTAGTTTTGAGTGATCAAAGGTTCCAGAAATAAAGTCTAAAAGATTTTTTACAAATAACTTATTATCAGTAGAGAAGCCTGAAATCTTACAGTATACATTAGGCAGTGATGCTAATTTTGTTATTGCCTTTTTATAACTTTCATCTAATGTGCTCACATTACCACAATGATTAATTACTACTTTAGCCTCTGGGACTTGCTTAATCGAGTTATATAAGTCTTCTAATTCATCTACTCGATTACAACTTTCAAATAATAAATCTTGTTTAGCTAGTACTTCCAAACCTTGAATAAAACTTCGTTCTAAACATCTCCCTCGAGGAGAGCTATCTATATGAAGTGGTTCTCTTACACCAACAATACCGATTGGCAATCGCATATGCTCACATAAATGTCTAGCTCTCATTACACGAGCTAGAATATATGGGCTTTTCAATTTAAAAATATAATCATCTTCTTGAATTGCGTTATCACAATCTACCTCTACATACACACCACCTTTAAAATTGAAATCATACTGCCCATAAGCCTTTGCAATATCATCCATTGAAAAGCTTCGTTTTATAATCCCTGCGCAAGAATTTAGCCAAGGAAGATTTAATATATTTAAATCCCAAATGTGAAAATGACTATCTACAATTTCAAGCATCATGTGTCTCCTTTAACGTGACTATCCGTCGAATAGGATAAACATTTAATTATCCAGTAAAGTAATTTAGTCTCATTTCATTACTTTTGGGCAACTCCCAAAAAATCCATACCAAGCAACAAATAAGAAACATGGTATTAATAATAAAAACGATGTTTCAATATTATGATGATCTGCAACTAGGCCCATAAAATATGGCATGATTGCACCACCAACAATAGTCATAATTAGTACACTAGAGGCTGTCTTAACCAATGCATCTGGTATATCTGTAATAGAAAGCGCAAAAATAGTTGGAAAACTAATTGACATAAAGAAGAAAGATGCAATTAGAGTGAATACAGAAACGCTACCAGTTAAGATGTTTAGTAATATCATAATGCATACATTAATAAGAGAATAAACACCTAAGATACAACCTGGTCTAAACTTCTTTAATAAAGGAGTTGTAACAACACGACCAATCATAAATGCAACTAAAGCAATACTAAAGAAGAATGCCGCTTGAGAATCAGTTACTTCTGACCAATGATCTACACTGTAATTAATGAAGAAGGCACCTGCACCAACTTGTGCTGCAATGTATAAAAATTGAGATAATGCACCCAATCTAAAATGACGGTAACTAAAGAGTTTCGCATAACTTACTTCATTATCTGCTGGTGAATCTGTGGAACCAGAAACCTCAGAACCTTCTGGTAATTTGTTAAAAACAAAAAGTAATAACATAATAATAATAATTGCAGCAATTCCAACATATACCATTTGTACACTACGCATATTATCAGCTACATCACCACCATGAGTGACTGATAAAAATAATGCACCACCAATAATCGGTCCTAAAAATTGGCCCACACCATTAAAAATCTGTGCAATATTAATACGGAATGCAGCATCTTTGTCACTACCTAATTTTGTGATATAAGGGTTGGCATTTGTTTCTAAACTACCTAATCCGCAAGCAAGAATGAAAAATGCACCAAGGAACATATTGAAACTGTATGCATTACTAGCTGGAATTATTAATAGTGCCCCAATAGCATAGAGCGCCAGTCCCATGATAATACCACCCTTAAATCCAAATTTTCTTGCCACTAAAGCAGCTGGTGTGGCTATTACAAAATACCCACCAAAATATGCAGCTTGTAATAATCCAGATGTTGCTTTTGTAATATCCTCGACGTTTTTCTCATCCGCATGGTGAGGCGCGTGGTCAGTTGCGATAACTGTGATGACGCCTGATTTGAGACCTTCGATAACGGCACGACGGTCTGATTCCAAACGAAGCGGCGGATTCATCTTAGCATTGCTACCTTGTGTCAAAAGGAGCGCTTCGGTCTTAGAAAAATGCTGTGGCGCTACTTCTGCTGTGACTTGCGCGCCTAGCCCTTGAGCAAACTCAACTACTTTGACACTTTCTTCCTTAGACAAATGCTGAATATGGACATGAGCCTTAGTTGCATAGGCAATCATGACATCACGCGCCATCATAGCGTACTCAGCCACCCCAGTCGCACCGCAGATATGGAAATGTTCTTTAGCAATATTTTCATTAAATCCAAGAACACCGTTCAAACCTGGATCTTCCTCATGAAGACTAATAAAGGTATTAAGCTTTTTAGCTTCCTCCATGGCTTCCTTGACAACTTTACTGCTCTCAAGCGGAATACCGTCATCAGAAAAACCAACAGCTCCAGCTTCTAAGAGTGCTTTAAAGTCAGTCAAATCTTGCCCATTAAAATTCTTAGTAATGGTCGCAACCGTCTTAACATTAATCTTCTCTTTGGCAGCTGACTGGAGAACTTCTTGCAAAGTCTCCACGTCTGAAATGGTTGGACTAGTATTAGCCATCATGACAACCGTGGTAAAACCACCTGCAGCGGCTGCTAGGGCACCAGTATGGATGTCTTCCTTGTGGGTCTGACCAGGTTCACGAAAATGAACATGGATATCAACCAAGCCAGGAGCAACTACAAGACCTGTGGCATCCAGGATTTCTGCGCCTTCTTCTTTAATTTCAGGCGCAATTTTGATAATCTTTCCATCTTCAACCAAGACATCACACACTTGATCCAAACCAGACTTGGGATCCATTACACGACCATTTTTGATTAGTAGCATCTGCTTTCTCCTTTATTCATAGAAATCAACTTGGGTATCCAACAATTTATCCCCATCATAAACAAACTTGGCTGAAAAGAAGGGTTTATCCTCTAAAAGCCACCCAACAAAGGTATGGTCACCTTCCCAAGTCGGCTTACTCAAAACCTCGTCATAGGGAACCCATTCTAGCGTTCCCTCGTTGCAGTCAATCAAGTCCCCCTCAAACTCTGTCACCTTAAAAACATAGGTGTACCAGTCTAAATCTGGTGTAAATTCAGGAAAAGTGATGACACCTTTTAGAACTGGCTTGGCTTTGAGCCCTGTTTCCTCAAGGATTTCACGCGCCGCGCATTCCTGAGGTGTCTCTCCTCGCTCTAGCTTACCACCCACACCAATCCATTTACCAGCATGGACATCATTTGGTTTCTTATTACGGTGGAGCATGAGCAGTTCTTTCCCGTTATCAATGTAGCAAATCGTCGCTAACTGAGGCATATTTTCTCCTTATCTAAGCCAATCGATTGGCTCTTGTCCTGTCTCTCTTAAGAATGCATTGGCCTTAGAAAAAGGCTTGGAACCCCAAAATCCTCTATAAACAGATAAAGGACTGGGGTGAGCTGATTCGATGATCAAGTGATGAGGATTGGTAACTAAGGCCTTCTTCTTGCGTGCATAAGCACCCCAGAGTACAAAGACTACCGGTCTATCGAGATTATTGACAACCTGAATCACTGCATCTGTAAAAGGCTCCCAAATCTGCCCAGCATGACCATTGGCCTGTCCGGCAGGAACCGTCAAGCAAGCATTGAGAAGTAAAACTCCTTGCTCAGCCCAAGCTGTCAAATCATGGGATTCCTTAACGCCAATATCGTCTGCTAATTCCTTCAAGATATTTTGCAAGGACGGTGGCGCTGGAATAGCATCTGGAACCGAAAAACTCAAGCCCTGCGCCTGACCTGGCCCGTGATAAGGGTCTTGCCCTAGAATCACCACCTTAACCTCTTCCAGAGGAGTGGTCAAAAGAGTCTGAAAAACTTTTTCCTTAGGCGGATAAACTGTTCCTTGCGCATAGACCTGCTCCATAAACTGATTGATTTTCCCGAAATACCCCTCAGGTAATTGCTCCTTAATCAAAGCATGCCAAGATGAGTGTTGCATAGCCAACTCCTTCATTTTTACTGCCTCTATTATAGCAAAAAGTGGCTATTGAAACCACTTTTTACAGTTCTTATATACTGTTATTGACCCTATTATTTGACATTAGTATTGACAGTATCAATCAGCCATTAAAAACTTTTCGATTGTATCAATAGCATAGGAAAGTTGATTATTTACAGACATCATCCGTTCAAGATTAGCGTCCATATAGTAGAGTTCAGATAAGCCACCCCTAGGGAGAAAGAGTGAATAGTGGATATTCATCTTCTCTCGAGTACTTAACTCTATATGATTGCTTATGGTATACTTTAACTCTTTTAACGAATTTACTTGAGCAACCACACCTTTTAACTGATACTGCTCGATGAGGTTTAGTAAGTTGTCAATCTCTTCAATGACTTTAGTTTCCATATCATCACCTCTTAGGAAAAGTACTAGATAGTATCCAAACAATCTAGTAAGTCTTGGTAGGAATGGACTTCGTAAGTCGGCTGAGCTTGCGTCTTGTTTTCCAGATGATAGGGATTGTACCAGACAGTATCAATCCCAGCATTATTGCCACCTTGAATATCAGCTGTTAGGGAATCTCCAATCATCAGGGTCTTTTCTTTATCAAATCCAGTAATCTGCTGACCAATTTTTTCATAGAATAGTGCGTCAGGTTTTTGAGTTTGCAACTGCTCGGAAATAAAGACTTGGTTGAAATAGGGAGCCAGACCTGATTGAGCCAAACGACCCGTCTGAATGGCAGTGATTCCATTTGTCGCAGCGTACAGCTCATAATCACGCTCGATGAGACTGTCCAAGAGTTCATGAGCGCCCGAAAGAGTTTGTCCCTGATGACCGAGATAAAATTGGTATCGCTGAGCAAGTAACCTACCGTCTTTCTTCAGTCCAAAATGATCAAATAAACGAGAAAAGCGCGTGTTAACCAGTTCTTGTTTACTGATTTTCTTTTGCTCCAACTTCTTCCAGAGAGCCTTGTTCATAGGAACGTAATAGTCTTTGTAGGCTTGAATATCCGCAACTCCTTCTTCTTTTAGAAGTTGTGTCAGAGCCACATCCTCAGCAGTATCAAAATCAAGCAAGGTGTGATCTAGGTCGAAGACTAAAAATTTGTAGGGCATTGAGTTTCCTTTCTGAGTGAGAAAAAGCAGCTAATATTTGTTTGGGAAATATTTTTTTCCCAACTGCCATAAATACTGATCAATTTCTTTAAGATTAAATTCTTCTAATCCATAGTATTCTCTAAAAGCAATAATTATATTTTTAAATTTTTGATAATCTTTTAGGTCTGCATTCTTAAAGTTGAAAAATTTATCTGTTTTTCTAAAATATTTTAATACCTTTTCTACATAGCTATCATAAATAGGGTATTCGTTAGGATTATGATGAGAACAGTATTTGGTAGAAAAAGAATAAAACTTTCTAGTGACTCCATTGATCGTAACATTTTGAATTTCATTGACTAAAGTTACATCACCTTGTTTCAACCTCTCGTCAATTGTAAGACTCAGAATATGCTCTGCAACTGGATAAACTGAAAAAATATTTGTGCTATAAAAATCATTCGACGTAGCAACCTTTAATAAGATGTCAGAAATTTCTTCATTACTTGGTAAAAGCTCAAAAAATAATTTATCTAAAGCATCTTCTTGCAACTGATAATTTTTAAGATTTTTCCACGTTTTCAAGTATTTTCCTACTTCAATGCCTGACGGTTTAGAAATAACAATATCTGATTTCTGTTCTCTATTATAGTTAATTTGCATACTGATCTCACTTAAAGGAGTTGTTAAAATAATTGATAGATTAATTATACCACAGCTCAGACAGCAGTCCAAATTATCAAATACCTATAACCTTTCAAATAGCGACTTATTCGCTATTTTTATTTCCCCTTGACTCTCCTGCTACTTAGAGTTATCATCAGACAAACAAAATAACGTAAAATTGAAACATGTCAATTGACAACTTTCAATGGACTTCAGGACTACGTTCCTGAAAATATATTTTCAAAAGATATTTTTTGAGCTAATATCCCATTAAACGACAACGGCAGCTTATTGGTATGTGCTTGTAAATTTTTAAATATTGAATGAGCTGAAGAATATTATTGTCGAGCTTCTCGGTCAGAAAGTAATAAAGATTGGGAATTTTGGAATGGGTATTTGAGGTATGATAAGGTTGAGATTTTGAGTATTGAATTGAGATGTGCTAAATAATATTGTCATTAATACAGTCTCATATTTATACCATAACCCAAACAACAGTCCAAGATATCAAAGTTTACAATTCTATAACCCTAAAGAGGGGCTGGGATAAAAGTCATACCCCGAAAAAGTACAGTCAGCAGTCCTAAAATATTACTAATAACTGGATTATCATTTACAAAAAATACGCCATAAAATTTGGCGTGTTTTTATAATTTCTCAATTATTTCTCTTTCATAATCAGTAAAATTCAAGCTATCTATATTACTCTTTATATAATTAATTAATTCAGTAGAATCTATATTTGTACGAATTTTTTTGATGGCAGTAGATGGAACTCCGTAATCTAATAAAACACTTTTCACACCACCAACCCCGTCATTTTCTAGCTTAGCTATAAATGACGAGTAGTCCGATTTCTTTCTTAAGCTTATGATGCAACTTCCGAACTAATTCATTCTTGCTTGTAACTGGAAATAATAGTAAGTGAATTTTTAGTCGTTCTTTATTCTGAAAGTTAGATACCTGTTTTTCAAAATAATTACGTGTTTGCTTCATTACCTCTTTTAATTTTTCTTCAAAATTTTCCGAAACTTTATCCGATCCCTCCTCAAACTCAAAAGATTCCAAAATATTGTTATCAAATAACGCAAAGAAACAAGCATTTATTTTAATTAATTTTGAAAGAAATTTTGTATTGGGGTCAATTAACTGTTTTATAGCATCGTTCTCGATACTTAAATCACTAAACCTATTACTTATTATTGTAAATTCTTGATTAAAAAAATCAACATTAAAATGGTTATGCAAATCTTTCGCCAATTCTCTTAAAGCAGAATTTTTATCTGTATAGAACTTACTCTCTCCCAACCAGAGGTCATTATTTTGCGTATCATAGTGAACGGCATCAAACCCATGAACTACTGCATTAAATGAATCTTTGAAATATAATTTAGATATCAATTGAGGCTCATTCAACTTTCTATCCAGCAAATGATATAAAATTAATTCACCAAACTTACCTCTTTTTAGATATTTATCATCTTCCTTTGAGTATTGTTTACTTAAATAGTACTCACTTGCATTTTTTATTTCATCAATATTATAGAGCAACTTCCTCCCTTTTCTATGTGCTTTCCGAGGGAATCTTTAGAGAGTTCTAATGCTTTAACTTTTCCAAGTGCAAAATTTGCCCTATCATCAAAAATATCTTCCGACCAGTCGTCAATTTTTTGATAAATTTCTCTATCATCACCTAAGTCGAATGAAATGTAAAAGCAGTGCGTTTTATCATCCATATCGGACTTAAAATATTCTGTGTTGTATACTACCATAATACCTATTTAGCAAATAGGTTTATTATCAATCACTAAATAATCATATCTAAAACAATCACTATAATGAATGTCGATTTTATCTATAATAGAAGCAAAATCTAAATCACTAACCGAATCAAATTCATCCGTCTCTAAACCAGTATTTAAAACAAATCGATAATCATTGAAGTCATAAAAATCAGGTTCCGTCGAAGATGTTAAATTCACCATAATTCGAGATGCTTTCGCTAGCAAACAAATATACTGAAAATCTCTATCAATATAGATTGTTTGGTTATTTGGATGTGCCATGCTAAAGTGCTGATTAGGTGTAATCATAATAAGGTTCTCTAAATAATCGGCAATTTCAGGAAATTCTGATTGTGGAAAGATATGGTGTGCCTGGGTTGCTTTAACCTGTTCCGTAGTCTGACTAATTTCAGAGGTACCATCAAGCCATTTATCATTAAATCGTCTAACTTGACGTTTCGCCTTATCGACTGCATATTTTGCAAAAGCTTTGGCCTGATGTTGCTCAGCAGTCAATTTATGCTCTGCTCTCGTTTCGCTCTTCTCTTTACCAGATAATTCGTCTCGCCAATTTATTCTATTATAATTCAGATCATTTAGTGTAATTTGATTTTTAGAAAACATCCCTCGAATAGTCCCCTGTTTCTTTAACTTGAAAGCAAGTGGATTCAAGATTTTTGTGAAAATTCGTCCACATTCTACATCGCCATTTATTGGAGTATTAGCGATGGTAAATTGAATAAATACATCACGCAGTCGCTTGTAAGAATCCTTAGTTTGCTGTTCAAAGAACCGCTCAAATTCAGAATAAAGTCCACTATCTGATAACACTTTTTGAATATATAAGAAAAGAAAATTCAGGGCATTTGTTGGACGAAGTGCAATATACTCCAATAATTCGAAATTATTGACCTGATAAAAATAGCGAGCTCCTGATTTTCGTACAGTTAGGATATGGCTATACCCAAATAGCTTAATCGGCTGACCAAAATACTTATCGTATTCATTACTTGCCTTTTTAGACTCAGTATCAGGTTTAGTGAAAATTTCTAAAACATTATCTCTCGTATAGTCATTGTGCCAAATATCAGAAACGGTAAATTCTCTAGAGACGTCTTCTCTAACATACTCTAAAATACAGTCTGCAATAATTGAAAGGACATCGTAGGTACATTTCTGGTCTATCCATCGAGCATCTTTAGATTTACGAATGTCATAATCGAATTGTGATAAAAACTGCTCAATAGTCATAGGTTAAACCCCTGTTCAAATATCCCGATAAATCCATCTACGTTCAATCCGTCATTTAGCAGTGAATTTCCCAATTTTGCTAAAACAATATCCTTTAATGGAGGAGTGACAAAATCACTATAACCACCTGTTCGTAAAACATCAAAATTATAGTCCGAAATTAAATGATTAATAAATTCATTTGAATTTATCCTCGCTATAATTCCATGAGTGGGACGGCCAGCAGAACTAGTATTACTTAAAGATTGAGATAGATCACTTAAACTTTGCATGTCTTTGAAATAATGAATACGACATTCCTTAGCCCATGCACCATCAACATAGTTACCTTCTATTTGTATTTCTATAGACTTATCATAATTCGAATAAGGCGAACCATCATAATTCTGATAATGACGAGTATTAGTCAAAAAACCTAATACATAAACAAACTCCTCCGGAGTTGCAAAAGAAATCCCAGAAATTCCCCACCGTGGATTATTTGTGCTAAAATCAATTCTCATTTAATTTCTCCTTTATTTCAAAGCTCCGAACCAATAGCTACTGGTCTTGTCAATATTCAATGAACGTGTTTGATAATTTCTAGCAATTTGGTAAAATTCCCTATACTCATTTGTTGAAAAATATGACCGCTGTCGTTCTGTTAACGAAACATTTTTCTTAGGAATAAGAATTGCCAACGAGCCATTTGTTACGACACCAGTTGGTTTTTTCATAACCCTAGGTTTATAACTCATATTGGGAGTCAGATATACTGTTTCATCATTCAGATACTTAAATGTAGCCATTTTGCTTACATTTTTTCGAGAAATATAAGCATCATAGTTTGGTATATCGATAATCTTTTTGCCATCATCACTAATATTTCGAGATTTCAAAACTCGAATATAATCATTATCATTTGGCTGCAACTCAGAATTTGAATTTGTGATTTGCCTATCTCTAAAAACATCAAAAATTCCAAAATTCATCTTAGAAAATACTTCGTCAAATTGAGCATTACGATAAATTACCCAATACGGAAGGTCTTTTGAAAAGATGTAGCTCTTTTTCTGATGATAAGTTATATTTTTAGCTAGTGACCTAATCTTTACACTATTAGCCTTATCCTCAATAGTCTTAATTGCTAAGTTTATCGTTTCAATCAAAACACCTTTAAATCCTTTTTCTCCAAAATCTACTATGCTATAAACATCGTATTCCTCTAAAAATAACCGAGTTTTATAGTATTCAGGGGTATTTAGTATATTTTTGGGCATAATCATAGAAACATAATCAGCGGAACGAATAGCTTTTTCGAGGATAAATTCCGCAAGATTGGTTGATTCATCATTGAAATTGTATTTTTTATAGAGTACGGATTCTTTAGCATTTAGTTTCGTAAAAGGAGGATTGCCAATAATTAAATCAACCCTATCATGTTCAAAAACCATATAGTCTGAATGAACATAGTTAATATGAGCGTTTGATGGCGTATTATTATCGTAAAGCAGTTTCAACAATTCAAGTACCTCTTTATCTACATCAACAACGGTCAAATCAATTTGTTTGTCTGCATATTTATGAAAGATAAAGGGTAAAAAGTTACCTGAACCTACTGACGGTTCTATTATTGAAATGTTATTTTTTTCAAAATTAGGTAGATCTTCTAACATTTCTTGAATAATGAATTTATTTGTAAAGTACGCTGAATTGTTTTGACGTTTGGAATTAGCCAATTCGATAATAGATGATAATGTTGAGAGTGAGAATTTATTTCTATTTTTCAATATGAATGACTTCAAAGACTCAAAATTATCTAACCTCTCATCGATAATTAACTTTTCTACATCAAATTCTGAAAGAGAGACTTTGCTCAGAAAGTCATTTATTTTTTTAGCTATATTTTGAAAAATTGCTGTTGGAACAGCTTCGCCAATACTTTGACGAATATTCATTTCTTCTTTTTTAGATAATTTCCTCTTCTCCTCATAGGTTAGATTATTTAACTCCTCCAAATCTCTATCAATCCATCTAAATTGGTCAGGAATTGTCATCAACCTCATTAACTCTCGAATAGAAAATACACGGTCTTGGGTAGGATGTACAGTGTTTTGACTAGCCATTTGGTCATTCCGAGTATGGATACAAGCAGCAACCTTGTCATAAACTTGGCGAGTATATTTATCTGAGTTTTTAGCCTGATTGATAACTAACTTACCATCAACAATTTTGTGAGGCTTCTTGGTATCATCTTCATTATCAAAAGCACTCTTCCCCTGTTCAACATCATGGATCCAAGAACGCATGTGTTCAGGATATGTCCTAAAACTATGGTAAAAGTCATGAGGACTGTACTGCCCCCATTCTAATTCCTCCATATCCCCAATAATCTCAAAGAGTGATTTTTCTTCTACATACTCTGGGAAGAGCTCACTTGGAACAATTTGATTAGCTAATTTTTTGTCAACACCAATAACTAGCGTCCGTGGTCGTGAAGAATTAGAGCCATAGTTTTTAAAGTTGAGAATACGATGCTCGAAGATATAGTCATTTCCTAACTCCTCAGCAATCATATCTCCAATCGCCATAACCTCTCCACTTTTTGAAAGACATCCCGTTTTCCAAAATGCTGCAACATTCTCAAAAATAAAAAATCTTGGCTTAATCGTTTTTACAATTTCAACACTCTCATTGACCAGACTATTTCGATTGATTTCATCAACTTTTTTCTTGTGATTTGCAACACTCATTCCCTGACATGGTGGAGTGGCAACAACAACATCTACTCGGTCATTGCCCAGCTTTTTCCATCTGTTAATTTCAGTGTAGATTTTTCCCTTTGTGTCGTCTTCCTTAATATCACCAGAAATATAGCCTGTCTCAAATGGGCATTTTTGATTATTTTTCTGAATAGCCAATCGACGCTCTGCAATCTCATTGGTTGCAATACATTCAAAATTCTCCGATTTGAAACCATAGCACCCAACTCCGGCAGATGAAAACAGACTAACATAGGTTGGTTTATTTTTTATCATTAATTTTCCTCTCGTACAGACTCAAAAACATCCTCAATTTGACAGTCTAACTCTTTACAAATCTTATCAATCATTCTCAAACTAATAAACTTATTTTTTCCCATATTAGCAAGAGTGCCCGAATTCATCCCTGTTATGTTTTTCAAATCAGTTTTTGTCATACTTTTATCTATCAGTAATTTCCAAAGTTTATTATATGTTATTGGCATAATCTTAATATTTACTTTCTTAAAGGTTGTCTTTATTTAATTATAGCATATTACAAAACAAATGGGTAACCTCTTTATTCTCCCCTACCCCAACTCCTTGGCTATTCTGCTCTTTTCAAGTTTCCCCTTGGTAATTCGTTTCCATAAAACAAGTGGATTCAAACTATAAGATAGGCGTACAAGGAAATAATTAACCCATTCGATTAGGGCAAAAAGCTGTATTAATATTGCTAAGATAGCCACTTGGAAACTCTGGGTATTCCAGACAATAAAAGGAAAGCCTGAAATAAGTAAAACAAGGTCTAGTATTCTGAAACCACCATATAGTTTGGGGACACTTCCACTTCCGAACTGGGGATTCGACAGTCTTCTAATCAAAATCGCCCAATAGATTGAACCTTGAAGCAAAATAAATGTCAGTAAAGACAAAGGATAGAGAATGGTTACTAGACTACTCCAATCACCAAGTCGATTTTTCAAAAGGAAAAAACAAAACCAAAAGGATAGGACGGCTGTGAACTCTCCCAAACAGAGGGACACCAACTCTTTTCTAACTTTCTCTTTTTGTATGTTCATCATCTCACCCATCTATCTATCATCCTATATCAGAAAAAAGCCATTCGATCCATTTTCTAGTCAACATTTCTCAGAATCAAGTCATTCTAAGTATCGAACAGTATAATCACTTTAATATAAATTCAATTCTAAGTTTAGAATTGCATTTGTATATATTTTTTAGATCTATTCTAAGTCTATGACAGCTTTAAATTTTAATTTTTGAAGGATTCTAAAGCTAGAAGAGCTCAAAAATCACGAGAACTAAGCTATTCGAAGCTTAGAAGAAGATTTTCCAACCTTCATAAACTCTTCAATTAACGTTTCTTACAATTTTTCTGATGAGCTTTGAGTTTTTTCAGAGCCCAGTCATAGTGACTGGAGGTGCTACTGACAAAGTAGGAACCTAGACTTGTCCCACCCGTCCATTTATAGGTACCTTTTGTGAACAATTCGTCATTGCTGAAGCCTTCCATTAACTCTAAAACCTTTTTATGCGATTGATTGAGGAGTTTGGTCGCTTCTTCTACGGACGTTTTCTGATGCTTCTTCCAAATAGCGACATTCATTTCCCCATAAGTTTTCCAATTATAAGGTTCAGGGAGAAAAGTTCTTTCTTGACCTTTTTGATTAGAATGTACCCAAGTTAAAAGTAATTGCTGCCATTCATATAGATGGATCAAAACATCCCGTAGATTTTTATCTCTATTCCAGTGAGCTTCTTTTTTCTTTTGGTCTTTTGAAAAATCAAAAGGAGTCTGTAGTTCCTCTTCACTTAATTTAGATATAAAGTGATTGAGCTTTTCATAGTTTTCCTTAGAGGCTAGCACTAGCTCCTCTTTTGTTTTTGGTCTAGGCATAGGAGTTCTCCCTTCATTTTTAAGTAGAATAAGCTATTTTCTTACTTCATTATACCATAACCATAATCAAAAAGCAGTTCTTCATTTTACGAAGAACTGCTTTTACGAACTATTTTTTATGCTTATAGTCACTAGTTTACATATAAATCTCTAAAGCGACCATCTACTTCTGCTATCTGATAGAGCAAGTGAGCTAGTTCTTGGTAATCTTCTTTTAAACATGAAAGATGGGCTTGGCCAAATAAAGAAGCCAATTCTTCTTTTAATCTGGCCCCTTCGGGATCATGGTCTTTTAAGAATTTACTGAGATAGAGATTTCGAACAGCAGCAAGTTTAAAGCTGAAATACTGATGCAATTGTTTTTGCTCTGTATTTAAGCCATTTTCAGCAACTGCTTTTGCATAGCATTTCAAAACACCATTTTGACCATTCAGATATCGGTTTTTCATAATCCTTGCTGTTTCCTTATAGATTTCAGTCTGACTAGGACTCTTGACCTTCTTAAAATTTCCCCACATGGAGTAAGATCCGCGCTTATAGTCAATAGCCTCCGCCTTCCAAGCTTCTAATATGTCATTAAAAGCAACCTTCATACAGGCAAAACCAGCTGGATCATGCAAATAGAGATACTGATCATCAATGCCATACACGGTTACGAAGTGATCCACACCATAAAGGATTGTGTGATTGGGGTTGTAAGTCAGATGGCCCATATCAAGAGGTCCCAGTACGACAGGTCCATTGGACAGAAATGTTTCCAACTTTCCTTTAACCTCTTTCAAATCTACTTCCGATCCATCCTTTATATAGAAGTCCTCATAGTCAAACCCTAGTATTTTTAAAGAATTTGAGATGGAAAGATCTGGCATTCCATTATCAAAGAATACTAAAGGGTGCTCCTCATCTTCCTTTACGATACTAGCGCCATTTCCCATCACCATAATTGCCTCTAAAAACTCTGCTTTAAAGTCATAACCATAGGTTTCTAGTGCCATTGCCAATGAATAGCTATAGCAAAGCGACACATCTCCAAAATAAATCTGCATATTCATGCCTCCTTATCTTCTATGGGACTATTATACCGAGAAAACGATACTCATGCCCCATAAAATCCAAACAAAAAATATGGTATTTGTGATTTACGGACATGAATGTCAACAATTAAAAACTCTGTAGAGATTCTTTCCACAGAGTTTAGTTTGCATCTTTATAAAAAATCAGAAAATGATCTAGTCCTTGATCACTGGTATCCAGAGTTCCATTTGATAGTCAAGTGAGGACATGTCTCCCTCGGTATAGACTTCAAAGTCTGGCGCTCCTGAGTGGCGATAGCCAGTTTCTGGGAAAAAAATCTCTAGAACATATTTCCAAGCATGTTGGATGCTTGTTGGTATAGGACCTTTGACTGGTACGATTGCATATTCAGCTGCTGGTATATCTTTGATTGACAGATCTAGTTCTTCTGCTTTAGCTTTATCTGTCACATCATAAGCAGCCATATAGTTGATAATTTCGCCTTCTTTGACATCCGAGCAGACGCCAAAGGATTGGCCGCTACCCAAACCTTCTAGGCTTTCAAAACTGTGAGTTGCATAGAGCTGCTCCCATGCAGACGGACACTGGCTATTGTCAATAGCTTCCAATAGAACGCCTGCTACAGTAAAAGAAGGTTTCTTTTGAATCTTGATATCCATGTTCTTTCCTCCTGTAATCTTTAAGGATAATTGAAGTCTAGGAAAGACTCGATAAGGTTTTCCATTTCGAACTTCTGAGGGAGTTTCCCCGTGGAATTTCTTAAAGGCTGAACTGAAGGCATCCGCAGACTCATAGCCGTATTTTAGTGCTATATCAATGACTTTCTCAGTACTTCCCCGCAAGTCTGTCACTGCTTCTGACAGCCTGCGATTGCGCAAATATTCTGCCAAGGTCATATCAGCCATGATGGAAAAGATTCTGCTAAAAAGAGGATAAGAATAGCCTGATAGCTGCTGAAATCTTTTCATATCCACTTCTCCAGTCAGCTGCTGCTCCAAATAATCCATGGTTTGATTGAATTGATGCATCATATTCGTTTCTTCTTACCTCCACAAGATACAAAAGTCCTTAAAAGCAAAGTGAAAATAGAAAAATTGACGCTAGAGCTGCTAGTCCTAGAAATTTTTTCTTTTTCGAACAGCTTTTAGGTCGTGTTCAATTCTATCTATAGTCTATCAGATATCAGATACTTCCGCCCTAGAATCTTTGTACAAGATCTAACGGTGTAAATTTCTATAACTTATCCTTTAATTTCTCAACAAAGAGATAGGCTGCTGGACAGGTCAAGGTGTTCTTAATCGTCAAATGGTTGATTTGATGGATCTTCTTACGGTCTGTATGGGGAAATTCCCGGCAGGCCTTTGGACGAACATCATAGATGGAGCAGAGATTATCTCCTCCTAGAAAGGGGCAGGGCATGGATTTGAAAACCTTGTCCCCATCTTCATCAACTTGTAAAAACTCTGCTTCAAAGGCTGGTAATTTCATCTTGAAATACTTAGCAATACGAGTAATATCTGCTTCCTTGAAGTCAGGTCCCAAGGTCTTACAACAGTTAGCGCAGGCAGTGCAATCAATCTCAGAAAAAACTTCTTCGTGAATTTGCTGGGCTATCTTATCTAAGTTTTTAGGAGGTTTTTTCTTTAGATTGGCTAAGACTTTTCGGTGCTCCTTTTGCTTTTGCAAGGCTAGTTGGTGGTAGTATTCAATATCAATTTCTTTAGACATAGTTTCTTTCTAATACAAGTGTTTTTGTCTATTATACCATAAGTTATTTTTCATTTTTGAGTATTGCACATAAAAAGCCCTTAAGATAAAATCCAAGGGGCTTAAAACGTTGTTAAATCAACGATTATTTTTTAAGGTTGTAGAATGATTTCAATCCACGGTATTCAGCTACTTCACCAAGTTGGTCTTCGATACGAAGCAATTGGTTGTATTTAGCGATACGGT
>ERZ773213.660-NODE-660-length-19936-cov-4.182134_pt1 | contig 19936 bp, 6 predicted proteins | sample MGYA00580996_ERZ773213 | MGnify/ENA primary metagenome ERZ773213 (study PRJEB29015, sample SAMEA2738152) | human oral metagenome | biome: human oral; feature: human-associated habitat; material: saliva | place: China | collected 2197 ...
TAAGGAAGTGTCTATTTCATATGACTTAGTAAATAAGAACATAGAACACGCAGACTACCTATTTAGACATGCGAATCTAGAGGCATATGAATCACCTACTATCAGAGAGAATAATCAAGACTATATGCCTTTTAGCTGGTATTTTGATAATGACAATAACTTAGTACCAATTACCAGGAACGATAAAAAGTATACTGAGATTTGGACATTTGATGGAGATTGGTCAAAGTCAGAAGCAAAGTCTAGAGGTATGGCAGGTGTTGAGAATCTTGATGACAATAACACTCAGACACCAGGACTACTATACTCTTATACACTAGCTACTGGAGTTAAACAGAAGTTTGGCAATGAGAATGGTCCTGAGGTTTCTGGTACTGTTAATTATTGTTGCTCGCCTGACTTGTTAAGATACTGTAACCCTAACTGTTCTATATCTTACCTGTTTGCTGATTGTGGTAGACAGGAAAATAATGATAAGTATGATGGTGGTGATAGTGTTGCAACTTACTCTAGATATGGACTAAGAGGACGTATACCACCTTATCTATTGAAACCATTAGAGAAAGGTACTAGCGTTAACTTGAGCGGTATGTTTAGAAACTGTAAGCTTTTATCTTACTATACCGTTGAAGGAGAAACAACATATGTAATACCTCTTAACTTCTTTAAGTACTGTCCAAACGTGTCTAGCCTGCATGAGACCTTTAGTGGTATTGTACTTCCGTTAGGTGGAACTATTGATAATATATTCGATAAGATAAATAATTCAACCTTGAGTGACGTATCTTATGTATTCTATCGTCCAGTCTTCCACGGTAGCTCTGCAAATAAGTTCCAAGTTAATAATACTTTTGCTAAATTCACAAACCTTTCTAACATTGGTAGTGCATTTAGGGCTTGTAAGGAGTTTACCAGTTATAGGGGAACTGAATTACCATTCCAGTACGTTAGCTTTAATAATATATTTAACAGTAAGTACAGGGATGTATCAGTAGGTGATGGTGAAGAGTTTAACTATGTATTCGCAGGCTATAGTTTTGGTCCTGGTGGTAATGAACATTATTATGTAGACCATGAAAATCCTCATACCTTACCAGATGCACAGAACTATTTATTGAGAGATGTACGTTAATTAAATATCATATCTTGCTTAGTATTGGGTAGAAATACTTGATACTAGGTGAGGTATTATTAATAGAAGATAATAATATGTCAGCACATATTGGAACAAATTTTACATTAGAGTCAAAGGAGTTTCTAGATAGTAGACAAGGATTGGCACTCACTAAAAAAGACTTACTTGATTGGAGAACGCCAGTACCAGAGGGATTTAGAGTCTGCTTAGATAGGAAGTGGTACTACTATGACTCGAGTGCTAGCCTAGAAGATACAGGTCATTGGGTACCTTGTGTGGTTGATAATGTAGATGGGGAAGTCTACGAAGGCCAAACAGTATCAGCTAAGGCAGTAAAGGAATTAGGTGCTCTTAATGGTGGTCTTGTTAGTAAATTAGAAAGTGAGTTGTCTAAGATTAAAAACAAGGTTAACCCATTACGATTAACTAATAGAGCAGATCCAATTTCTGACCCTAAAGTAGTCGAGGAGCTAGTTATTTATAAGTTACCAGAGTTGATCGGAAAGAAGGTGGAAAATTCTGATGTGAATAAAGCATTTGATATAAACAATGATGGTGTTATTGATGAGGCCGATAAAACTCTTTGGGAAACATTTGGTAAGGAGCTAGAAAACATAAGCAAAGATAAGTCCTATTATTCAACCTCTGACTTAAGTATGGCAATGTTTGAAGTGGGGCATAAAGTGTTCCCAAGTGTAAGTATTGGATTAAGTAGGGAAGGTGGTATACTGGATGAAGAAGTTGACGGCATTAAACAGATGACTATAAAATTAATAGATAATAGTCGTCCAGGTCCAGTAGTAAATAATTTTCTCAATTTTGGAGGAAGTAGTTGGACTTATAATAAGTTAGTTACTAGGACAGTTGCTTCTGATATTATTGTAGACTGTAAGATTATTACGAAGAGTGGTTTTCGATTATCAGCAACCTCTATATATAAATTCAGATATCGTAAGTTTGTAGGGGCATCAGAGCTACTAGATTTTAGTGGTGGTATAATTAAGAGCAGTCAACTAGAAGGTAAGTTAGTGTCTAGTTTTGTTGAATCTGGTACACTCGATAAGACTGTATTTAATTGTAGCGGTGGTAAGTATCCATATATCATTATCCCTGCGCAATACTATCGCCAAACTAATAAAATGTATGTTGGTGGTTTCTTGAATACGGACTTGGTTGTGGAGGATGTTAAGATCGAGAACAAAGTAGGCGTAGTAGTTCCTTACAAAGTAATTAGGACTAGATTAAAACAGACAGGTAGTTCAATTCCAGTACAAATAACAGCACAGTAAAAATTATGGTAAAGGTCTTATTAGATTGTGGACACGGTAGTAATGTTGCAGGTAAGTGTAGTCCTGATAATCGACTTAGAGAATATAGGTGGGTTAGAGAATTAGCAAGCCTTATCGAAGCTAGGTTTGATCAGTTAGGAATAGTACATCAAAGAACTGTTACTGATGATATTGAGCCAGGTCTTAAAGCTAGATGTAAGATGGCAAACAATGAACACAAGAAGGGAAAGTGTATCCTAGTGTCTCTTCATTGTAACGCAGCAGGAAATAATCGTACATGGAACACTGCTAGAGGTTGGTCCGTCTTCGTTGCTGGAAATTCTGGTGGGCTTAGTAAAACTCTCGCTGTAAACATGGCAGAGGCAGCACTTAAGAGAAATCTGAAAGTTAGAACACCAGACCCACAGCACTTATATTGGACCGCAGACTTAGCAGTATGTAAGAGTACGGCTTGTCCTGCAGTATTAGTAGAAAATATGTTCCAAGATAATAAGGAAGATTTAGAATTCCTACTGAGCACGAGAGGTAAGAATGTTCTGTGTGAAGTAATAGTTGAGGGTGTCTGTAATTATCTAGGGATTGAGTATAAATAAAAAGAAAATATAAGATGGCAAGTATTCATAAAGTAGTAAATGGTGATGAACTCGTATACCCAGCAACAATAACAGATGCAGTTGGTCATAAAGAGACACGTACACCATTGTCTGACTTAATTAATTATTACAATGCTGACTTAATCTGGCCTAGAAATAACGGGCCATACCACAATCTAGATGAACTTATTATTAAGCTATACGATGCCTTAGATAGTAAGCATAGAATTAGTGGTGTACAGTTGGGATTTTTAAGTTCACCAGATGATCCAATGTCAGGGCCTGTCTATAAGAGGTACGAATATTTTGGTGGTGAGTCAGGTGAAAAGTTCAAACAAGCTAGGTACTGGAGAAGAGTAGATAGCGGTGTACTTGATGAGATTGATAAAGTATTGAATCCTATAAAAGTAACAGTAACAGGTTCTCCCTCTATCGTTGGCGTTAGTAATGACTCAGTAACAGTAAACCTTAGAGTGAGTGTAACAAAGGGTGGTGCACCTTATGATCTTAGTCCAGAAGATAGTATTATTTGTGACGTAGAGGGTAATCAACTTACTAATCTGAGCTTTAGTAGACCAGTACAAGATCAATTCACACCAAGAACAAGTGGTAATAGGGAGTATAACTTCTTATTAATGTTAGGTGGAAAAGATTACACTGCTTCATATACAGTTAGAAAAGTACACCCTTGTTATTATGGAATCTTAGCTGATGGTGACCCTATTCCTACTTCAACTACTGGATTAACAAAGGCATTAAATCCATCTAAGGGTTATACTTGGAGTGGTATTAATATGGTCAATAGTAGAACTTGTTATATGTACCCAAAAGATTTCGGCAAGTTAACTACGATCAAGGATGCTAACAATTTCGAGTACATAAATTCATATACATTAACAGAAAGAACTATCGATGGTGTAAACTACTATATCTACACCTTGACTGATCCGGTTACAATTACTAATTTCAAGCAGTCATTCGGTTAATGTTGATATAACATATAAATTACAGTATGCTAAATATAGGTGATAACTTTAATTACCAAGGTAGAAAACCTAACTTTGCAAGAGATTCGTTTGATACCCTGGAAGAAATGAGGTCCTACCCAGATACTAGTGTTGATCATGGCCACGTATCATTTTGTAAGGAGGATGGTAAGCTCTATCAGTTCCTCACTACAAATCAGGTATCAACAGAGACAGGTAAGTGGAGGAGACTGGTTGATTCTATATTAGACGCAAACTCTGAAAATCCAGTTCAAAATAAAGCAATTGTCAAACAGCTTGAAACACTTGAGCAATCAATAGACAAGAGAATTAATGAACTAGGTGATACACTTGGTCTTGAGAGTATGGGTGCTATCATTGCCGCTGGTATGGTTGATCTTAATAGAAATATGGATGAACTAGAGGAAGCAGTCAGTGAAGCTCTCAATAGTCTAAAGGCAAGTAGTATCAATATTGAAGGTATAAAGATAAATGGACACTCACTAACCGACAATGTAGTACTGAATAAGAATGATCTCGGCCTAGAGAATGTAGATAATACTAGTGACCTTGATAAACCACTCTCAACACGTACACAACTTGCATTATCGGGGAAAGTAGATAAGAGTACAACAGTCAACGGTCATCCACTAGTAGGAAATGTAGATCTAACTAAGTCTGATATTGGCCTAGGTAATGTTGATAATACTAGTGACCTTGATAAACCAATATCTACTAGTACTCAGAATGCACTCGATGATAAGGTTAGTAAGGTGCCAGGTAAAGATCTTGTTGAGGAAAGTGAAATAGCTAAGCTGAAGAGTTATGAAAGCTATGAACTACTGAACAAAAGATTAACATCCGCACAAACAACAGCTACTAATGCATCGAACGGAATTAGCGCCGTTAAGTCTGGTCTGGATCAAATTACGCCGATTGTAGAAAACTTAAAAACACAGGGTGACTTAATAGACCAAAATATTCTCGGCGCATTTAGACCCGTTCCGAATATAGCTAGTAGAAATAACATACCACAGAGCTTTAAGGAGATTGGTACTGTCGTTTATGTAGTAGATGACCCTAGTGAAATCCATACCTATCAGTGGAATGGTGGTGAGTGGATTCCTTATGATTTCGGCGGCGGTATTAAGAAGATTGATCGTGTTGCTGACTTAAAAACAAATAAGGCAATACAAGCACAAGGGTCTGTTGTCTATGTGAAAGAGGACGATGCAATCTACTATAAGAATGACTCCAACGGCTGGACTTGTTTAACTGGCCAAGGAAGTGGCATTGTAGTTAGTGCAAAAGAGCCCGAGGATGTAAATGCACTTTGGGTAGATACAACAGATAATCAGTACGACACAAATACTGCACTTGTATATAGTATTCAGAAAGCAGTATATGAACTCCAGAAACAGGTTAAGGTATTGATGAATATTAGATCCTTTGGTGCGGTCAGTGGTAGTATTACTGATGGTACAAGGACTGAACTGGCAAATACAACAAACCCACTAATGCCAGGATATATCAATGAACTTGTTAAGGAAGAAGTACTAACAAAAGAACAATTAGAGGATATTAAGAATAGTGCTGAGGTAGAACCAAAATATGCAACAGCCAAAGAACCAACTGTTAATCACATTAGTATCAAGATGGGTACTTGGGAACAGATGGATACGGGAAAAAAGAACTTTATCCCCGGCGAGCTTATTTGGTGTACAGACAGAACTAAACTATATATATTTACAGAAAAAGGAAAACTAATACCTATCGGAAGTGGTTCATCTATTGGCGGTGGTAGTAGTGAAGATAATAACGAAACAACGGATATGGATCAAGATACAGTAAATAGCCTGATTGATAGTAAGCTGAAGAAAGTTGATTCAATCGGCTTTGTACCAGTGGGATCAGAAGAAGCTAAATATACAGTCAAGGTTAATGCAGAGGGTAAGCTACAAGTATACGATAATAGCCTTGATAATAGACAGCCAGAATTACAGAGTAACTATTACTATGATGGTGCAGTTGCTAAGGTAGGTATTGTAATTAATTCTTTCTATCTTGGTGGCTCAGGTAGTAATGCAGGAGACCCACTTAGAGGACCACACGATTATCAACCTTGTTCACATAATTTCGTAGAACTAGGTAACCCATATGCAACAGAAGATACAGGTTCTGGTGAGGATATTAACTTAAATGGTTTCTATCTTCTCTATATGGGATCTAATAAGGTATGGAAGAAACTTAAACTATGGGGTAAGATTCCAGCAGGCGGTACTTTCTTGATTAGGGGTGCACAATGTTCAGTAATGGATGTTAATACAACTGCCTTGAAAGTTAAGACCTTTGATATGGAGTGGAAAGAGGATAATGGTGAACTGATTAAGTTTGACCAATCATCTGCCGTATTCTACTTATGCTGGGCTCCTGATGATGAACATTTCTATAACCTTGATGGAACATTGTCAGAAATCCCATCATCTACTACTAGCCCTGTTGATGTAGCTGGTAGTAATTGTGCAAAGGGTTTCATTGATCTTGCTAGTTTTAATAATAGTGCGATCTGTGAGAAAGCAACTTATATCTTACCAGCAGGGCGTAGTGCAGGGGAAGTAGTATTTAGAAGATGGTATATGCTTGACCCTACCACACAGTCTAATCCAAAGGAGGGTGTTGGTAGTTTCAATAATAATAAGTTCCTTGCATCTTCTTATATCAGTGGTGCAAATATAGGTGGACGAGTAGAGGATTTCACACCACGCGCATCATTTGAGGGTAAGTCTATTGCAACATCACGTACACTCTTTAGCACTGATCACCCAAGTACCTTAACCTGTACATTTGGTATTCAGGCAACAGCGGGTACAAACGGCGCGACTAGATGTTTTTGTTGGAACTCTGTGGATTATCATGATGAATTCCTTTGGTATCGTAAGAAGGGAACATCAGATTGGACGAAGGTAGAATCAATTAAACCAGGCGCCGTATATTCCGCTGCAACAACTCCGAATACATCACCAATATTATACGGAGAACATAAGAGCCTGTATGATAGAGTTAGATGGGAGTCAGCATATGGACAATCCCTAACTACACATAGGGTAATTATATCTGGACTTCAACCTGGCGAGTATGAGTATAAGGTAGTTAGAAGTAAGACAGATGATAGTGAAGGTGTATATCAGAGTAAGGTAAGGAGGTTTACTGTTATATCTGATGCACAAGCTGAAACATTTAACTTCTTGCAGGTAACCGATCAACAAGGTGCTAGTTGGGAAGAGTATGAAGTATGGAATCTCTCAGCTAAGTTTATTAAGAAAGAAGAGACTGCTGGTAGATTTGGTAAGTTTAACTTCGTCATTAATACTGGTGATATCTGTTATAATGGTAGTAGATCTAATGAGTGGATTGACTACTTTGATGGATATGAGCCTATTGATGATAGAGAGGAAATGTTAACTATCGGAAATAATGACCTCGCACCTATATCAATGAGAGATATTGGTAATGGAAAAGAGTCACCTTGGAAGATTAATACCTATGTGATTGACTACTTCTATACATTCGAGATAGATCATAGAAATCCACAAGTATTTACAGGCCCCTCTGCAAAAGATGAAGGTCAGCTGGTTTCATTTAAGATGCCATCCTTGTATTCATTCAATTATGGTAAATTCCACTTCATATCACTCTTGTCAGAAACACGTACAATCTCTAATAAGGTAACGTATGATTCAACCGGTAAAGAAAAGACTAAGAAGTTCGACCAAAGTACAGTCAATGCCATCTACGGTATCAAGGATGAACTTAGAGAAGGTGGAAAAAATAAAAATGCTTCTAAGATTTATGACATCGAAGAAGAATGGATAATCAAGGATCTGCTCACATGGAAGGGAGTTGCAATACCAAGTAACTTTGATTTCAGACAGGAGAGATTTAATCCTTCCCTAGTTGGTAAGTGTAATAAATGTATTGTATTTACCCATGAGATGCCTTTCAATATTACATCTAATTCTGCATATAAGAACTATGATAATAATATTGCAGCTCCTCGTGAAACAGCTAAGGCATACTTGAATCGTTATCACAACTACGAGTATCAGAGAGTATTTAAGCTTTGGGGTATTCCGTTGGTAATGGGAGGTCATAAACATACTTGCGCTATTACTGCACCTGTATATGATGCACCACTTACATACAATCCACTCACTAAGAAAATCGATGGAAGTACTAGCAGTGTTGATGATATCTTAACTGATGACCCAAAGACTGGTATGTTTAGTACTGTTGCGTCATTTAAACCTTTCATGCAGTTAACAGTAGAAGAGTTTAATGGTAGGTGGTCAGAACTATCAAACTGGTGTGATGAGGTCTATAATAACTCTAGCACTGCACTTACTATTGACGGTTCTAGTGTAGCAGCTAAAAGTTTTGTACGAGGTAGAGCAATTAATAATAAGGCTAGATGTAGAATTGAGGTAGTTGATAATATTAATGCCCCTAGTTATGTAATGTGTCAGGCAACAGGATTCAAGAATAAATCTAATTCCGACCTAGCAGGTGATTATATACCTTGGGAGAGATTCTACGTAAAAGCATCTAATCTAAAAGAGCAGAGTTATCCGTTCTATACAGTCTATGAGGTAACAGATGGTGAAATCAAGTCTTACATGTATCAGATCAGAGGTATGTATGATGCAGGTAGTGAGAAGGGATCACCAGCAGGATATTGGGACCTTGCGAAGATCTATACACATGGCGATACAGTCAAGGAGAATAGAGACTACTTCGTTAATTCAGCCCTAAGTTCAAACCTCTATAATACTGGTGGAACGATTATAAAACTATAATTATTATATGGCAATTGTAAGAAAATATAATAAGACTACTAAGAAATGGGAGCCAGTAGCGTCTAGTGATGCTACTGGTATCTATACAAACAACCCTATCTTAGCAGACAATAAAGGAACAATATCCATAGAAGATTCACTTGTCAAGGATAGGCAGGATATTGAGATACTAAAGAAGAATGTATCTTGGCTTGCTAGACATGGTGGCTCTGGTGGATGGGGAAATGGTGGAGGTGGTAGTAATAATACTGTAGAGGTGTTAATACTAGATCCTTTTAATAGGACCGACCCCGTATCTGAAATAATCTGGAATAAAGAAATTAACCAGATCTACTATAAAGTCGACTCTAAAGCAGCCGGCAAGTATACAGTGATCGTAAGGGTTGATGGTAAGGCAGTATTCCAGGAGACAGGAGTAAAGAAAGGAACTGTTAAGTCATTTGATGCTAGCTTACTTGGTGTATCTAAGAGTGATGTCGTCTTACAGGTATCCGCACTTGATGAGTCTGAGTCTGAGTTTTCTGCAAGATGCGATATAAAAATTTCATCTATCACCTTAAATAGTAGCTCTGTTAATATTACTCAGAAAACACTTAGAGAGACTGATGCTAAATTACAGATGTCTTATCGAGTTTCTATATCAGGTGACTATAGACTCTACTTTGCTAAATCTGTTATTACACTACAAGACGGGGTATTCAAGGCAGATGGTAAAGACTTAGGTGAGGCTGGACAGTATGTAGAATTACTAGGTATTGATACGACTGCTTCTTTTATAGATATCCCAATCTCAGATGTACATGGAAACGGTAAGACAAAGCTAGTTGATAAGAATGCAATGCCAGGATCTTACCCAATCTATTTCCTCTTAGCTAATACGAGAAATAATAGAGTATCATCAGGTAGTGTAGTAAGTATTATTAATGTAGTAGTAACGGATGGTATCTTAGTAACACCAGTAACAGGTATTGATCCACTATCACCTATTTCAATTTCACAGGATAGTATTTTCAACTTACAATTTACAACAATTAGTGAGAATACTAGTACCTATAATTATGAGATTAAGTGCGGATCTACTACTCTTGCTAATGATAGAAACTTGATCTATGGTAACCAAGTAACAGTACCAATTAACCTCGCACAGTTTCCAATCTTTAATACGTACGGAAAGTTTACTATTGAGATTATTGCTAACCAAGGAACAATTAGGGACGTAGGTAGGGTTTATATATCAGTAATTGAGCCAAACACTAGACCAGTTAAGGCATACATGAATGACCTTAATAAGTATCTAGTCTATGATTATACATTCTGGGGAGAGGCTGGTACAAGAGCGGTCAGTTCAAAGAATATAACATACAGGAATGAAAACTTTAGTACTAGTGGTAGAAGTAAGACCTTTAGAATTCCAGAGAGTAGCTTAGACCTGTATAATATTGGTTCAGATTCAGGTATTCAGAGTGATTATAAAGGTGCATATACTTTTACACACACAGCATACGGAGTACTAACTAAGAGCGGTGTTACATCTTGGTTTCCTAGTTCAGAAAGTGATGTGAACTGTGCGGTAACTTCTAATAGTTATACATTCACAGTACAGATTGCTTATCACATAGGTAAAGATCCAGACGATAATGCAGTAATCTATAAACTTGGTGACTATAACCCAAAAGATCAAACAGGTGCAGGTATTCTCATCACACCTAGAAAATATTATGTCAAGGTAGAAGGTGTAACACTGGTAGGATCATTGCAGGATAATAGTTTCCAGCAAGTTGATATAGTACTAACAAGACCTGGACAGAATGGAGTAGCTTATGCAACTCTATCTGTATATCAGAATGGTATTATCTTACAGTCAATAGAGATTAATACAAGTAGGGGACTTATCTACAACATGGGTAACATTAGTAGAGCGTTTCTTGCTTGTTCTGGTACTAGTGATGATAATGGTAGAACTGTTGTAAATAATAGTACTACAATCCATGTCTACTCAACAAGGTTCTTCAACATAGCACTTAATACCGGTCAGATAGTTTGTAGCTATATCAATAACTACATGAACTTTAAGAGAAATGAAGATGGTAGTTTAAATAGTGGGCTTGTATCTCAGCTCTTAAGGAACAATAGTATTAGGACAGATGAGGAAGTAACTGGTGAAGGTGGAACAATTGACACAAGCGCAATCAGTTCAATCTATAACTTAAGAACAGGTGAATTTAAGAACCTAGCAAGTATTAGTGGTACATCTATTGTCTTAGATAGTGCACTTACTGAACTACCTATTCCAATTGTTACTATGTCTGTCAATTGGACCTACTCACAATTTTCAAGTACATCTAATGGTGGTCTTGATGTAAGTAGTAGTTCTAATTTTGAATATAAGATAGGCACTATTAGTATTAAGAGCTCACAGGTAACAATTGAGCTGCAAGGTACTACATCTATGAACTATAACATCAAGAACCTTAAGATTACATTCGAAGGTAATCAGATGTTCTCTCCTAAGTCAGATTGGTTCCCAGAAAAATCATTCACGCTTAAGGCTGATGTAGTGGACTCTGGACATATCAATAACGCTGTGATTGGTAAGTTTATTAATGAGACTTTCAATGATCCAACCAATAACCTAATCAATATAGCAGATTGTTACCCAGCGAAGTCAAAAGTAGATGCACTGAAAGCTAGTGGCAGTCTTCCGCCAGATGTCACCGTAAAACCAACTATCGAAGGTTTCCCAGTATTGTTGATTGTTAACTTTAAGTCTGAGACAGGTGATAGTAGAGATATTAGGGTTCTTGGTATTTATTCATTTAACTTAGGTCGTGAGTCTGAGTTTAACCAAGGATATAAAGTTCCTAAGTATCTGAAGAATCCATACGGTGATGTATTGGCGGGAAAAGATGTAACATTCCCTAACCTATTCAGTCAACCAAGTGAATCAGAACTGGATAATACAATCAATGCAGTGGTCTATGAAGGTGAAAGATCTCAGAATTGTACCACTGTTAAGGTAGAGGTATTTGAAGATAGAGATACTGAAGATGCATACGACTACTCTATTATCAAGATGGGTAGGAATAAGTATAGTAGATTCCCAGCCAACATTGTAAGAGATTCAACTGGTTTCATAAAATATAATGGTGTATTCTTAGAGGATGAAGATGGCCAGCAGATTAAATGGTCACCAGCTAATCTAAGAAAGTTTAAGTTCTTGGAGGATGGTTATTTCTGGTCTAATGATGCAACCTACGTAGATAAGCTATGGAAGAGAGTCTATGCTGAGAATACGGATGAAGCAACAAAGGCATTCAGAAACTTACATAATACAATCGCCTCTAAGATGGAATATATCAATGGTTCCGCAAAGAGAGCATATAATACTTCCTACGACAAGTATATAATATCTAGTAGTGAGGGAGAAAGTATTACCACAACAAGAGATAGCCAAGGTACAACAATCACAATGACAAGACCTCAGGCAAAAGAAGGAATTGACTTGAGCGTTAAGAATACGGCTTTCTATTATGTTATCTGTATGTTGTTTGGACTTGTTGACTCCCTCGGTAAGAACTTGCAATTTAAGTTTTGGTTACCTAAGAATGGAAGCCCTGGTGGTAAGTATTGGACACCTTCTTTCTATGATATGGATACTGCACTAGGACTTGGTAATGCTGGTGCTGAAGAGGTAACAACAACTGCCTTAGAAAATTCCATTGCTAACGGACCGGATAATAAGGTAATGTTACTTTATGGTATTGCTGAACAGACAGATAATACAGTCTTTACAGTATATAGTAATAAGCTCTGGGGTTGTATTGAGTCAGAGATTTTCTTCGATACCTACTTCAATGATTATAAGAGTACAGGTGATTATCATTTCTATTCTATCATGTGGAGCGATCTTAGGTCAACAGTGCTTAAGAGTGTTGATGAGTTCTTTGAAAAACACTTCACAACACAGCTAAGTAAATGTGGTGAGCTGATCTTTAACTACGACTATAACGTTAAGTATATTAAGACAGCACAGAGAAACTACTTGCATGGTACTCGAATGTCATTTATTAAGAACTGGTTAGATGAGCGTGTTACATTCTTGGATAGTGTGTTCGGTTATAGGGCTGGTCTTAGTAATGAAGCATCGTACCTGGTGGATAATAACATTGACACTTACAATATATCATGGAAGAATAGTATTAGTGTTACTCATGATTCAGGTTCCATCACTATGCCTGTGACGGTAAACTCTCCTGTTATTATGAAGTCTAATATTGGTAATAAGTCAGTATCATACACCTACGTAAAAGATGGCAAGGAGACTGATATTATTGTTGCTGATAGTAAAGACACTCCAGATATTCAGACATACATAAACAATTCAGATAAGATCACATCACTGTCTGACTTGAAGAGTATTAAGATAAACAGCTTAACACCAACCGTATCATCAGTGGTTAAAAATAAAGATGGTAGTCCTGTATATACTCCGAACATGGGTAATATCTACAGTAACTATGGATCTTTATCATCACTGAAGGAATTGAACTTAAGCGGTATTACTACTTTCACATCATCTTTTAATATCTTTGAGCTTCTTAAGACATTTGATAGCTCAGGTTATAAAGTGAATCCTGAATACTTTGCACTACAGACCCTTAATTTTAGTGGTTTTAAGTCAGGGGGTATTCAATCTGTGGACTTAAGTGGTACAACTCAGGTAGCTAGTGATATTGTGCCTGATGTATACAAGAACCCATTTAAGAATATTACGTACTTGAATGTTAGTGAGTCTGATATCAACAATGTAATTATACCTGTGGGAGTTTCTTTGTACTACTTGAACGTTAGTAATAGTTCTGTGCAAACTCTGACGCTAGAAAAACAGCCGCTCTTAACTAATATTGACTTAAGAAACTGTAAAGTACTTAATACACTTGCGGTTACTAATTGTGAAAATATTAGAACAGTAAAGCTAGACTACACAAATAGATCAATCAAGCAGGTAGTTATATCAGGTATGTCAAACTTAGAGACTGTTGAACTAATCTCTAACGATAACTGGTCTTACTTACCAAAGATTAACATTAATAGTTGTCCAAAGCTTAAGAAGATTGTAATATCCGGCTGTAGGTCTGCGTCATTAGGTAGCACAGGAGCAAGTACTATTTCACTCAATGACTTACCAGAACTTGATACACTCTCAATTTCAGATAGTAATTACACTGAGATTAATACAGGTAATTCAAAACTTACCTCACTCAGAACACTTAGTCTTGATGGTACTACTATAAAGACGTTGAGAACACAAGACTCAAGTAACAGTAATGGTATTGACTTGAAGGGTTATAGACTTGATTCTTTCAGTATTAGTAGTAATCCATCTCTTGAGTATGTTGTGTTTGATAATATCCAAGATCAACCAACACCACTTAAGACAAAGTCATTCTATGAGTGTAGTAGCCTGAAGAGAGTATATGGTAATTTCACACTGATGGGATCACTTGTATTCTCTAGGTGTCCTCTATTTACAATACATGGGGGTAGGTATAATGGAACTAATGTAGTTAATCAGTTTGGAAGATACATACACCCAATAGAGAGTGATAGAATCTATAAGAATGATAATTTCATATTCCAAGAGGGTAATAGTGTAACTAACCTAAAACTTGTGGCTACTGATGTTAATTCATGTTTCTCTTATTCAGGGGTTGACTTGTTTGATATCTACTACGCACTTTATAGTATAGGACCAGACGTAAGGAGTATTGATTCGCTGTTCTTTAGTTGTGGTGATATTGGATTTGCTGGTGATGGTTGGAAGAGTGATACAAACGATAACTCACTGAACAGGCATACGTTTGATAAGTGCGTTAATATCACAAACATCAACGGCTTATTCTATGGTACTAATATATCTGGTAGACTCTATTCTCCATCTGTTGTAAGAACTGGTGGTGTTGAGACTATTAAGAATGATGGCTTGTTCAGTCCACTTAAGAAACTAACACAGTTCATCAATGTAATCAATAGTAAGGTATATTTTGATAGGTACTTATTCAGGGCAGCGACAGGTAGTAGTAAGTTTGAAATTACTACCCTACACAACTTCTCAACCAGTATAGTATTTAATGACATCAATACGCTTACATTCAGTACTTTTGACAGTATTACTAAGAATTACAAGAGTGGACTGAATAAGGTTGGTAACTTAGATGGAATGTTCTCAGACTTACCAAAGCTTACTAGAATATCACACTCACTGAATACAAACTATATAAATTACGACAACATAACAGAAGAGCTAGGTATTTTCCCAGCGTCTCTAGTTAATATTGTAAATACTTGCATTAGTGATAGTGGATCAGGTAAGATGAACCTTGATAAGATTTTCAAAGACCCAAGAAAACTAGAAAACATATCAAGTTCTTTCATTGTTAGTAACCTAGGAGCGGGAGATGAACAAGTAAAACTAGAGCTCACTGATAATACACTAAAGGACTTTGATTCACTTAAGACTATTGCATTTGAGACTGGTAACTATAATGATTATTCAAGTGGTTATCATTCATTTACAGGTGCAGGACTTAAGAAATACTCAATCGGTGGTTTCCCTTATAGGATACTTCAGAATTGTAAGAATCATAGTAAGATCACAATGTTGGTCAGCTTGTTCAGGGGTATGTCAGTGGAAAATATAACTGGCGATGCTATTGAACTACCAGGATCTACTTTTGCTGGATGTACTGAACTTAGAAATATCAGTTACTGTTTCTATGATTTCAAAACTCCTTATAGACTGACAAATGTAAATGAGCCATCGAAGAGAGGACTACCAGAGCCTTTTGCAGACTGTATTAACCTGTCTTGTGTTGCTTACACATTCTCAAGTACAACAGGTGGAACATTTCATAAGATGGTAGGAATGATACCAGCTAGATTATTCTATCATGGTGACATCAATTACACAATAAGGTCAACAGGTTCAGATCATACTAAGACAGTTGATATTGATAGTAAGGAAGGTAGTAAGGCGGTTAAGACAGTAATAAGTACAGATGAAACTGCTAATACTAGAACCACTACTAGGATTGTATATAATAGATTCTCAGAGATTCCTAACAATACAAATCAAGTAGTGATTGATCCAACAACTGTCATAACAACAACAGTACAGGTAGATAATACTCAGACTGAACAGAATATCTCTAGAAATACTACAACTTCTAAGATACCTGACCTAGCTGAGAATACACATACATTTAGTAAGGTTGTTAAGATACCAAGACAGACAATAGAAATCATGAGAGGTTGTTTCCAGAATTGTAATGCAGAGGAGTATGATTACCTCTTCACAACAGACACAGGGAGCACCTACTTTGATATGCCTGACTATAACATCGACTATCAACCATTTAAGTATGTTCTGATTAATAATACATGGTCAGAGGTAAAACCAAATAAAGACCTCTATACTTACATGTGGAAATGGTCAGGAAGAGCTAATAGGTATGACGACTATGTAGTACTTTGTAATCAGATGTATACAAGGCTATTGAGGTTTGAGAGTATTGGTGGTACTGAGTTTGAATATAACATAGATTGGTTGGATGATGTAGTACTTGACCCATCCAAGACAGTAGATACATTAACAACATCTAGTACTTTCGATGGCGTTAGTTGTTCTTATTCAGGTGGTTTTGCATTTGCCCCAGACTTGCTTAGGTATTGTACTGCTAATGTTGATGTAGTTGACTTGTTCAGAGATTGTGGACCTACCAGACAATCATTCGGTAGTCAAGCACAGTATAGGATAAGTAGGATCTATGGTATACAAGGACGAATTCCACCTTATATGTTCAAACCAACACCGAACATAGGAGATATGACCAGGATGTTCATGAATTGTAAGATGCTCGGTTACTATATATCAAAGAATGGGGTAATAAAGGGATACAGTGTAACTATCCCACCAAGCCTGTTCAAGTATATAAAGACAAATAGACTCTACATGAATGATATGTTTAATGGCTGTATGTGGCCTAATAACCTAACCTTGAATGTTATGAACTTTACAGTACCTAAGATTGACTTGTATATACAGGGAATGTTCAGGTTCGGTATGTTTAGGGGAATCTCAAACCTAACTGATGTCTTTAATCAATCAAACATCTATATACAGAAGATGGAAAGTTGCTTTAGACTTAGCAGTTGGGATCCAGATACAGGTTCTTATAATAATGGCGTCGATAGAAACTTGAAGGTGACATTCAATAATATGTTTAGTAGGAATAACTGGAATAAGACTGATAGTATTGATGAAAATGGTAATGCAAGTAGGAGCTCAGATTGGTATGTATTTGATGGTTTCGCTAAGATGAATGAAGTACCCAACAGATTCTTAAGCAAGGAACTCTCAAGTGAACCAATTAAGGCGAACTATAGGCAGTATGGTGAATAAACTATAATATATGGTGTGTAGGGTAGGTATTATACTCTGCACACTGTATAATAAAAACAATTAACAATAATAATATGCTAGGTATAGGCGATAATTTTGACTATCAAGGTAAGAAGCCTAATTTTGCTAGAGATTGTTTTAGCACGTTGGAAAAAATGAAATCCTACCCAGAGACGAGTATTGATCCAGGGCATATTTCATTTTGCGGTGAGGATGGAAAATTATACCAGTACTTACCAGACAACGAGATAAATGAGGTTACCGGAAAGTGGAGAAGATTAGTCGACTCTATCCTGGATGCGAACTCTGAAAATCCGGTTCAAAATAAAGTAGTAGTCAAGAGATGTGAGGACTTAGAAAAATTAATTGCAGGGAGTGCAGAAAAAGTAAAAGGTGATATAGACCTAGACATTGAAACTATGGGTGGTATTATCGCGGCGGGTATGGTCGATCTTAATAGAAATATGGACGAACTAGAAGAAGCCGTTAGTGAAGCCCTTAATAGTCTAAACGCAGGTCATATTAGCTTGGAAGAAATAAAAGTAAATGGTCACCCTATTACATCAAGCGTAAACCTAAACAGTACAGATATTGGACTAGGTAATGTTGATAATACGCGAGACTTAGATAAACCAATTTCGACCAGAGTATCCGCCGCACTAAATGAGAAAGTAGATAAAAGCATTAGAGTCAATAATAAATCGCTGGCACAAGATGTAGTAATAGAAAAAAGTGATATCGGCCTGGGGAGAGTAGATAATACAGGGGACCTAGAAAAACCTGTATCAAATGCCGTACAACAAGCACTTGATGATAAGGTAAGTAAGGTACCGGGTAAAGATTTAGTAGAAGATGCGGATATTGCAAAGCTGAAACAACTGCGCACTAGAGAGGAACTTGATGAACTAGTTAAGACAGTACTGCAAACCCTCAAGACAGTGGGGGAAACACATACAGGGAGAAAAGATAACCCACATAATGTAACGAAAGATCAGGTTGGTCTGGGTAGTGTAGATGATACAAGTGACCTAGATAAACCAGTATCTCGTGCCGTACAAGAAGCATTAAATCTTAAAGTAGACAAAGAAATATTAAACTCTGAGGTAATACCTAAGTTAAATCAATTAAGTACTAAACAAGAAGAACTAGAGAAAACACTTGGCTTGATTAGTCCTATGGTCGATACACTAAGAGATACTATAATAGAAACGAACTCTTATGGAGTAGAGGTAGATTTTAGTAGTCCTCAATTAAAGTATAAAGAACTAGGTAACTCAGAACTACATAAATTATTGCCAATACAAAGTAAAATAAAGCCTTGTATCTTAAATGATGAAGGAAAAGTTGTCAAGTACCTACCAATAGATTCCGGATGGTCTCCTACCGATGTCGATGGAAGATTAGGTCAAGTAATGGTTGAAATTCCTGAGTTTTGGTACAAAATCGAAAATCTAAAAAATAAACTAACCGTTAGATTAAGTGAGGTAAAACTCCCAGGATTCAGAAAAAGAAGGAAAGCATATATAGGGGCTTATAATGCAGATAAAGATCCAAATAATCCAGACCATAGCCAAATAAGAGCGGGAATCTGCTCTGCTTGTATTTCCTATGAATATGGTGAAGGTGAGAATAAGAACAATCCTGATGTGACACTACAGCCCCAAAAAGGGAAGGCTTACAGCTATGATGTCTATAGTGATGTTGATCGTATTGATATAAATAATCTACTGAATAGAGATACTGGGTGGTGTAGCCTTGATTATATGACCTACCTATCTAATTTTATGCTTTATTTTGTAGAATTTAAAGAGGTAAACTTAGTGGATGCTCTAAATACTGAAGGGATAGTTGAAGATGTAATTACTGTAAGTGATCATTATATGGCATATGATGAAACTCCAATGATGCCAAAATCACCAAAATATATTGGAGAGACAAACGACCTAGGTGGTAGGTCTGGTATAAAAGTTAGGAAATATGGCGAAAGAACCTGTATCAGTAATAGATATAGGGGTATGGAAAACCTAGTTGGGGAAGTATCTTATTTACCTAGAGGTGTTAATATGGTAGTAAATCTATCAGATGGTAGAGGTAATATAGTCGTTGACGGGTTTGGGAAGATTCCATTTTTGTACGTAGACCCTTCAGTTGCGGCAAGTACTGTAAATAATCTTAGTTGTGGTATTATTGCTACACCTTACGAATTACAAAAAGCGTTTGATAATCACAGTACTACTACCTACTTTAGAGCCTGTTGGGGTGACTACCTCCTACGAGAGTATTATTCCAGCAGATGGGAAGGGAGTGGACCTAAGCTATTGTTTGGTGGTTTTGCAAAATATGTAATAAGAGGTGTTCATGGAGAATACTTAGGATATAAGTCTAGTTTTACATACTTCAAGCCTAATTATCTAAGCCAAGGAATTTGTGATGACTTTTGGAACGGTGTAGGTACTAGACTTTGTTATTATCCACCCGAGTAAATTATTAATATATCAAACCAACAATGAAATATAATATTGATTATTCAACAACATCACATCCTGAATTACTCTTAGTAGGGGGTCAGGGTAACACAAACACATGGAGAGTTTACTTTGATGAGGAGAAGAAGGTAGA
>ERZ773213.661-NODE-661-length-19933-cov-8.226180_pt1 | contig 19933 bp, 16 predicted proteins | sample MGYA00580996_ERZ773213 | MGnify/ENA primary metagenome ERZ773213 (study PRJEB29015, sample SAMEA2738152) | human oral metagenome | biome: human oral; feature: human-associated habitat; material: saliva | place: China | collected 2197 ...
GCCCTTTTCAAATTGTTCTGTCATCATTGTCATTTTCATTGATTTATCGGACATTCTTTTCCCCTTTCTTTCTATTTCTAGTCATAAAAAGATTATTTATCCTCAATAATAGAAATATACTCACTAGGAATTGGCTCAGAAAGCCATATATCTTCATTCCCAATATAAAATTTTACACCATTTTCCCAAGCAGACTGGGCAGCAACTTCTAAAATGATAGCTCTGTCATCTCTTCTCAAAGCTACCTGCTTTGCTGTACTCACATCAGAAGACAAATGAACATACTGCCTTTCTTTTGGAATTAGCCCAGTTTGTAAAATCTGATTTAAAAATCTTTGAACTGTTCCATGGTATAAAACTTTCGGTGGTTTATTGGCTGTTTTAGATAATTTGTCTTTTATTGAATGTCCATAAAAAGCCCTAATCTTTTCACCTTTTATTTCATGACGCTTTTTGTCAGATAGTTCTATCATTGTTTCAAGGTCATCTCTTGTAAGTCCTTTCCATAAAGGAGTTTCTGATAATTTATGTATTAAATCATCAACTGAACACCACCCCTCCGAGTCCAGCTTTATACCATATTTATCTGGATTATGTCTTAATATATAGGATACTTCTCTACTAAGTTTTGTATAATCAAACAAGCCTTTCCACCTCAAAACTATCAGCAATTATTTGAAAGAAACCTGAGCCGTCTAGGTAAAAAGCATAATGATTAGGAGACCAAAACGCATAGTCCCTTTCATTTGTTTCTTTTAACTCCGCTAATCTTTTAGAATTTTCAATTTTAATGACTGTATCATAAGAACCCTCTGTTATTCCAAATTTTGAGGATGTCCGAGTAAATTCCAAGACTGATTGAAATTTTAGTAGAACTTCACTAAATTGTTCCTCATCATCATAACCTGAAATCCGAATTGCAACCTCCAAACCTGTTATCTGAATTTCAGGCTCTTTTTCTAAATTTGAAGAAAACATAGGTAAAACATATTCTGTTTTGTATGTCATATTTATTATCCTTTTCTGTTACTTGGTCTAACTTCTTTAATACCTTCTGAAGTGAGTTTGTTTCTTTGTAGTTGTCCGTCAAGCAAAGTCTCGTGTAACTTTTCTCCCGTCCTATCAATCGTATGCCAATCACTCCTAGGAATACCTGATTGAGTTAAAGCCTGTGATGTACGAGTATTCAATATCAAAGTATTTCCATCACGATTGATATATTCAACCGGTAAGTCTTTAATATCTATTTTACCCGATTTTATTGCATCAACTAAATCATCAATTGTTTTTATAGGTTCCCCTGCTAATTCAGAATATATTTTCTGTCCTTCTTGACTGAACGAGTGACCATATGTCTTTTGTGCATAATTTGCATCTTCCGACATTCCTATACCAGCCTTAGTTGCTTCGGTATCCACCTCTTCTGGCTTCTGCACCTTCTTGCCGGCATCAGGAGTGACTTCGGGTTGTCCGGCTTTGGGGAGGTCGGGTTCTTGCGCCTTGACTTTCGGAACGGCGCTGGCACTAGCTGCCGCTGCGTCAATGTCTGGTTTGACCTTGGTTTCCATTTCTGGCTTAACCTTGGTCGGATTGACTTCGGCTGGGCGAGTCACTTCAATGTCGGGCTTCTTGGTCACATCCACTTCTTTTGGACGACTGTTTGGTGACGCCACCTCGCTCGGACGAGCTTGGCTGACCTCCGGTTTCACCGTCTTGCCTGTATCAATCTCGCTCGGCTTGCTGTTGGTCTTATCCACCGCTGGACGGCTTGGATTGTCAATCTCGGGTTTCGCCGTTTTAGTGGTATCAATTTCTGGCTTCTTATTTGGACCAGTTATCTCTGGACTGCTTGCACGGTCAATCTCAGGCTTGCTTGTCTTCATCACATCAAGCTCTGGTTTCTTGCTTGGACTTGGTATTTCTTGATGTTGGGGCGTTTGAATCTCTGGTTTTGGCTTCTTGCCTGTACCAAGCGTAGACGGATCCACATCTGTGTCCGCATGGGTCTTCAAACCTGCATTGCCCGCTGGCAGATCCACACCTTTCCCACTACTTGGCAAGTCCACATCAGCTCCACTGCCACCCTTGCCAAATCTTGCTCGAGCTTTATTTCCAAGAGCAGTAACTCCATGACCAATCGCACGCCCTATTCCAAATTGGAGTGCTGCGCCCAAGGGTCATCCTGCATCGCGGTCACCGTATGAGCGATGTCATTGGCATCGTCGGCATAATTGACAGCTTTGCCTACCGTCTGTACCGTCGTCGTTGCGGCTTTCCCTGTCTTGGCAAGCACGCTGGCATAGGTCGCAAAGCCACCGGTCGCTGCCGTCAAGACTGCGTCCACACCTGCCCAGATGCGCTCCCCGTCAGTCAGCCGTTTCCCCGAAATGGTCTCCCCGCTAACCGCCTGATAACCGCTATCTGCCACCAGGTAAGCTGTCCCTGCTCCGATAAGGATAGGAGCGAGTGTGCCTCCGCTCAGGACACTCCCCGCGATAATGGCACCCACTGCTATCAATTTCAACCCACTGCAACCAGCCCTTGTTGTTCTCCTTCCAAGTCGAGCGCGCCCGCTCATACTCGCCGACTTGCGTCGGAAACATGGCTTCCATGAGTTGTTGGTCGCTCAAACCCTTGAGCTTTTCGTACTTCTCATGGTCTTCTTTCTCAATCTTCGCCAAGCCTTCTTTTGCCAGCTTGAGTTTGGCATCGTAGAGTTCCTTGGCGGCGGGTATCGGGGTCTTGTCGCTATTGACAATATCTGAAATACTGTAGTGCTCCGTGGTGGTGTAAGTATGTGAACTAATTGGGCAAAACTAGAACGAGAAGCCAAACGGCGTAAAGAGAAAAATCGCCCCACTTATGAGTAAGTGGAGCGTCTTTTTTATTCTGTTTCCGTTTCTACCTTTTTCGCTTCTTTCTTATCTTTGCCCTTGCGGCGTGCCAAGACATCGGCGTAGTACTTGCGGCTGTTGTTGAGGACAGATAAGGTCTTTTGGTAAATAGCGTCTTCTTTCAACTGAGCTAGAATAGCTACATAGTCGCTTAGTTGTTGGTAAGGAACTGCCAAGTCCTTGCGCAGTTGCTTGGTGTCAAAGCTGACTTTAGCGAGATTTTCTTGTGAGCGGTCAGAGAAGACCTTTTCAAAAGCCGCTTGGCTTTCGGTCAAGTTATTCATAAAGCGCCCAATCCCCAAAGTCTCAATAGCGGATTGGTATTCAGCTTTTCTGAGTTTTTCTAGTAGACTGTTTAACAGCGCGCTTTCTTCTTCATAGGAAACCTTGGTCGCTTTCTTGTACTGGTCGAAAAGCAAGTCTAAAGTCTTATAAGCTGCCTTTTCGTTTTCGCGGCGACTATTGCGATAGGGTTTAATTGCTTCGCGTAGCGCTTGGAAATCTTCATCCCGCAACTGGTCGGCTTCGGTAATCGTGCTGGACTTTTCACTCACCCGAACTTGTCCTAGCGATGCTTGATAAGCAGGCAAATTAGTCTTTAGCTGCCCCAGCAAGTTAGACAAGATTTCTTCTTTCTTGACATCCAAGTTTTCCTTTTCGACATCGTCTAAGAAACGCGCGATAAACTGAGAAAACTCGGCATAGCGTAAACTGCTCGTTTGCAGATTTAATAATGTTTGTTTTGCTGGCATATATCCACCTTTTCTTTTTCATTTTTATCCGATCCCCCTCGGATATGGTCATTACTTTTGAAAAGAGCTTGTCCGACCCTCTGACAGAGTAAACTGGAACAGATTTGCCTCATCTGAGCCTCGGATTGTGCGAATGAGAACAAGGGCAAACAATCTGAGCCTCTGACGGAGTCAATCAGAACTCGGGCGCTCTTTCCGAGGGTCAGATTGTCTGAATGAGAACAAATCCACACAATCAGAGGGTTGGTGTGTGCGAATGAGAACACGGACAAACAATCTGAGCCTCTGACGAAGTAAACCAAAACTAGTCGACCCCGTCCGAGGGTCGGACAGAGTGAGCAAGTATGAGATAAAAGCAAATCATGCCTCTCCCAATCTACCTCAACACTTACTCTTCCCAAAAGTAATAAAATTAGTATAGCATAAGATGAAAAGATGTCAAGGTAAATTGTATTGAATAACAAAAATACCCCAAATGTTATACTTTTCTTGATTAACATTTAGGGTACCAACAAATTATACTCTCTGTTTTAAAAATCTAATCCAATTATAATCCATTCGTCTACCAAAGCCCAAAAGTCAGACTGCCTTTTAGGAAGTTCTCTTGACGACCATAAATAGGTGTTTCCATTTTCGATGTCTAAAACAACGTATTCCCCCATACCGTTACTGAAAAAATTATAAAGTGGGATTAAATCTATGTCTAACTGTTGCAAATATTCCCAGTCATAATCTGCCATAGAGTTCACATTTTTAAGGTTATCAATCCCCATGCTTTTACTTGTATAATCATAAAAACCGTTGTGGATATGAGTATAGAAATCTGCTATTGATTGTTTTATAGTTGGTGCGTTTTCTCCAAACTTTTGTTTCAGCATCTCAACTGTAACGGGTTGCTTCCCTTCATAATAGATTTCTTCTCCTGTTTGGTAAGTCAAAATCGTATACAAAAGCGAATATTCGCCGTCTAAACAAATCAAGTCTATATTTTTTAAATAATCGCCTAAATAAGAAATTGTGTTTCGCAAATCAGAAGAAGAATATTCTTTCCACACTGAAAGAATTTTTTCTTTTCTTTCTTCCAAACTATCTGACAAAAGTGCTTCTTTCCAAAAATTTGGAATTGGAGCCTCTACAATTTGGCTTTCATCCGTCACAATTTCTACACTTGAACTAGATAAACTATATTCGTTTAAAAAATCTATTTTATTAGTCACTTCTGTTATCCTCCATTTCCTTCTTAATTAAAAAGTACTTCGATATACACACAACACAGAATATTCTCGACGAGTGGGGGTACCACTGGCTTAGAGGAAACCCAACTGGAAATGATGCTGCACGGGTGAAGGTTAGAGAGCAGATAGGTAAATCTGTGTTCGTGTTAGAAGGTTACCCCATCTCCTCAATACATGGATACCCCGATAAGAACGACCTTCATATACATGCAGCAATGGTGAAGCACAATATTGACTACTTAGTCACCAACGACAAAGCTCTCCTGGATTACTGGGAAACGAACGAAAATACCGGTAACCCCTTACCCTATGTAACTATCAGCACTGACGACCTTCTGATGGATTTTGTGGAACCGCATCTCGGTAGGTCAACTCAAGAATCCCTCACATTGTCGTCTACAGACCTCGCAGAAATATATTTATTCCAAGAAAGATATTTCATTAAGAAATATGGTGAAGCAGACTTATGCGGGGCACTTGAAAGAGCTGAAGCTCCTCGTTTTGCTGCTTACTTACGGCGTCATATGCTTCCCCGGTTACCATAAGTATTTAATCCTTCACCACGCACTCATATAGTGCACGGTTTCGGTTGTTTTGTAAGGATGGGAGCATTACAAAAATGCCAAAACCATGCACTATGTTGTGCCGTCATTGCCGCCGCCTGCGCCGTCCCGCTATGCAGCAGTCCGGTTATAGACCCTGTAACCGGTAGAAGCCTTCCACCGCGCGGGTCAGGTACGCCATGTCGTGAACGTGGCACATTTCGCGCGCCGAATGCATCGACAGCAGGCCCACGCCCACATCCACGGTACGCATCCCCAACCGGGTGGCGGTGATAGGCCCGATGGTGGAACCGCACGGCATATTATTATTCGACACGAACTCCTGATACGGCACCCGTGCCGCCTTACATGCCGCCGCGAAAATACCGGCGCCCACCGAGTCTGTGGCGTACCGCTGGTTCGCGTTAATCTTCAGCAGCGGACCGGCACCGGGAACCGGCTGCACCACCGGGTCGTGGTGGCCCTGATAGTTCGGGTGCAGCAGGTGCCCCGCATCCGCCGACAGGCACACTGAGGAGGCGACAGAACGGCGGTACTGCTCCGTGTTCTCGCCGCGTGCCGCCGACAGCCTCACCAGCACATCTTCCAGGAACGGGCCAGCCGCGCCGCTGCGGGTTTCCGAGCCGACCTCCTCATGGTCGAACCCGGCGAGCATCACGGTGTGGGATGCGTGCTCGTCGGCGTTATCGGCCACATACCGCTCCAGCGCGCACAGTCCCGCGTGTACCGACGACAGGTTATCCAGTCGGCCGGAGGCAAAAAACTCGCCGTGCTGCCCAAACCGGCGCCCCGGCTGAGAATCGGCGGTCAGCAGGTCGTAGCCGACCACGGTGGCGGGGTCAACGTCACCGCCCTCATCGACCGTGTGCCGCCCCAAGTATGCGAGCACATCGTTCTGACCCGGGTCAATACCCCAAATCGGGTACAGGTTGAACTGTTTATCAAGAACCAGTTCGTTCCGTTTATGGTCCAGGTGCGGGGCCAGCTGAGGGATGCGCGCCAGCGGCGGCGTGCACACGTACCGGTCACGCAGGGTGCCGCCCTCGTGCACCGTCAGCCGCCCCGCCAAACGCAGCTCCCTGTCAAGGTACGAGTTCAGCAGCCCCCCACCATAGTTCTCAACACCGATCTGGTGCCAGCCTTTAACCGTGAGCGAAGATTTCGGTTTAACTTTCAGCGCGGGCGAATCGGTGTGTGCACCCAGCACCCGGTAGCCGCTCGCCGCAGACGCCTGACGCCCGCCCGCCCACGCAATAATCGCGCCGTCACGCACCACAAAATGGCGCCCCGTCGCGGCGGAGTTGGGCCACGTCTCAGACTCGGTCAGTTCGGTAAACCCGGCCCCCTGCAGGCGCCGCGCCACGGTGCGCGCCGCCAGGTAAGAAACCGGCGAGTCCTCAACGAACTGTGCTAGGTCTTCGATGTTTTTCACTGCGTCTACACTCATGTTTTAAGCCTACCTTCACGCGAGAGTTTTGGGGTACTAAAAAGCCTCTTCACGCGAGGTAAAAGCAAGAAATGCTGCTTTACCCCGTGTGAAGAGACTCTGACCGGAAACACCAGATGATGCGTGCGGTGCGCCCGCGTGGGATCTCAGCCCGCACCGGCACACCGCACTGGGAGCCTTGGGAGGGGTTACTTCCCCTGCTGCTTCGGCTGCTCCGGCGACTGGGGTGAGTGCCCCTGAGAGGCCTGGGCGGGCGAGAACTGCACGGGCGCGTGGCTCTGCTTCGGATCCTGCACAGTGAACGTGGCAGTGCGCAGGTAGCCGCGGTAGTGCGTGAACCAGCAGATGGCCGCCGTGTAGAGAACCTCGGTGGCGAGCACCATCGCGAAATCGGTGGGGGTGCCGCTGCTCTGCGTCTGAAGCGGGTCCGTGTTCGCGAATATACCCATCGCTATCGTTGTTATATTATTCATCACATGCATGCCGATAGCTGCCTCTAAGCCGCCCGTGTACCAGCAGAGGAACCCCGCGAGTACCGCCATAACCACTATTGAGGCTTGCCCCCACGGGTCGTAGTCGTGGGAAAGCATGAAGAGGGGGGCTGGGAGCAGGATCGCCCACGCTGGGTTCTTGAGCCACCGGCCGATGGTCTGCATCAGGTAGCCGCGGAATACCAGTTCCTCCGCGTAGCACTGCAATGGCACCAGAACAAGAAGCAACACCATGTTCAGCCAGAAGGCAACCTCGTGCGGTTGCTTGTGGTGGAAACCGATGGATGAGAAGCCGTCCAACATCAGCGTCAGCAGGGAAAGCAGCCCATAACAGAAGGCACCAACCACCAGCGCCGTCAGCAGAAGCGACCAGCGGACCCGGCGCTGCACCGAGTGCACCAGGCCCCATGGACGGGGACCGAAAATCAGGCGTGCAACACGTATGGCGGGGAATATAAGAGCAACTGAACCGAATAGGAGGAACATGGCCAACGGGTCATCCAACACATTGTTCCTGGCAAAGGATTCAAAGTTATCGCCTACTCGGCCGCGCAGTATGAGGCCCGTCATCACACCAAATAAAACACCCAGAACCACATAGATTGCCAGACCCACCAGGCCCTCCAGCAGGGGCGTGAACCAACGGGAACGGCCGTCGGCAAAGGCCAACCGGTGGTACGGCAGGGTACGCTCAACAGAGGCCGACATATCGGAGGTGAGACTGGGGTCGAGGTTATATACGGGCACCGCATACGAGCCGTGCGCCGGTGGGTTCTCGGGGTTCTTAGAGACCTGCTTAATAGCGTCCGTTAGCGGCGGCAGGGCAAGCAGCTGCGACACCGGCCGAGGATCATCCCCGGGGCTGACGGGGGCCGCCTGGACAGGGTCCTGCTCACTGCCCGAACCCGAGACGGTGCTCGCGGCGCGTTGAGCAGCGGTATTGGAGCTGCTCCAGGGCACATCAGTAACCCCTGAGGTGGTCTCAGGGGCTGGGGAAGTAGCGGATGATTTAGGTGATTTTTGCCTCGTATCCTGCGGCCTCTGTTGGTTTGTGCCTGCGTGGTGGTTGTGCTCGGGGTGCCGTTTGGGCTCCGACGAATTAGTGCTCATAATATATGCCGCTCCTGCAACTTTTCGATGCTCACGCAACGTTGCGCCGTGGGGTTGTCTAAGTGACTGTTACAGGGTATTTTAGCGGTAAATATGACATAATTCTATGGTTACCGTATTTCTCTTGTTTAGATTGTGCGCGCCATCGCTTCCGGGTATGGGGGTGGCGCGGGCAGAAGGAAGGCTTCTCATGGCACTGATTTTTAATCCGCCGCCGAATTGGCCCAAACCCCCCAAAGGCTGGAAACCCACCCCCACTTGGCGCCCCGACCCCGCGTGGGGCCCGGTTCCGGCCGGGTGGCAGCTGTGGATTGAGGAGCCCACCAATTCCGCCGATTTCAACGACGAAGGTACGGCGTATGAGGAGCCCATGGATGAGCTTCCGGCACACGTTGGCGACGACTACACTCTAGCGGGTGACGACTCGGTTATTGCCCCCACCCCACAGGAACACGCGCAGCATAGTCCCGCAGCCCCCGCCACCGGCAGTTTTCCTATACAGGAGCAGGCGGGCACAGAGCGAACCGTCGATACCGCCGTATCTCATAACGCACCTACACATTCCGCCCTCGAACACGACACGGTGACCGCGGAGAACAGTAACGGTACTGAACAGGGGCAAGAGCAGAAGCCGCACACCACCTCTTTTGACCCGCTTAATGATGACTTCAGGATGGCGCAGGCCACCTCGCACCCATCCCGTGAGGCTCATGCCGCACACTACGAGGCTGAGCGCGCCCGCCTGCAGCCAAACGGCCCGGCAAACACCACCGAGCCGCAGCCTGGCGGACACCCGCAGGTAGTGGAAGGGCAGTCAAACGGTTTTAACGGTGGGCAGGCTGTGGCGGGTATGCCCGAGAACATGCCCCAGCCGACTTCCCGCCGGGCCGCCCGCGAGCAGTTCATGGCTCAGCAGGCCGCCGAGCGCGCAGCCGCCCAGCAGACTGAGCAGAACACAGCTGATGCCAAGGACGAGCAGGCTAGCGCCGCTTCGGCAGCGCACACCCAGCCAGCTAGTGAGTCCACGAGCGGGCCGCAGGTGGCCGAGATCGCCGAGGACACGCCCCGGCATGCCCAGCCTGTTAGCGGCGAACCTACCCTGCCGGAGCCCGCAGATTTTCAGCGTGAGAGCACTGCCGACTCCCCCGCCGCAGATGAGCTGGCAGAGTCGCAGGTAACCGCTGACGTTGAAGCGCACCGGGAAGCTGACACTCCCCCCAGCATCCCCGTTGGTGATGCAATAAAGAGCGAACTGCAGAAGGATGAGCCCGCTCAGGCTACTCCCGCAGCGGGTGCGGACGAGCAGGAGGGCACCCATGCCGGTTCGCCCGAGCCGGTCGCCGCTGCCCCTGCACCACTCCCCGAGACCGAGGAAAACCAAACGGATACGGTTGATTCTGGTGATTCCCGGGCTGCGCGGCGTGCTGCACGGGACGAAGAGTACGCGCAATCCTCCACCGAAAAGGGTGCCGCTGAGCAGGTTTCCACTGAACACATTTCTTCTGAGCAAACCTCCCCCGAGCAAGACACCCCCGCCGCCGAGACCCGCACCGGTGCCACCACAGCCGAAGAGCTGGAGCAGCCCGAACCCGTGAAGAACGCTCTGCGCCGGTTCGCGCAGGTGCGTGAGGCACAGGAGATGAGTGCATCAAACGAGGGTGCACCCGGTGAGCACATCAGTATTGAGGTGAACGAAAACCTCGATACTCAGGGGCTCATTAAGATTCAGCCGAAGAAGAAACAGACCAAAGACGAGGCGAAGCCCGCACAGAACACCCAGGGTGCCGCTGAGAACACCACGCCGGCAGCTGAGGAAGCTGACGGTGCGGCACCGCACGCCGCAAAACACGCCGCCACGAGCCCCGCCGCCGATGAGGTTCAGAAAGAGCAGGCAGACACGGGCGAGCGGCAGCAGCGGCAGGGGCCCACCCTCAGCGGTGCGGGCGCCGACGATATAATGCCTCTGCCCACCCCGCCTGAGGGTATTGCGGTGCAGGAGCAGGAGTCGGATGCGGCAATCCGCACCTCCGCCGATGACATTATGGGCGGTGACGAGCCTCCCAAGCGCCGCCGCAGGGCAGCCGAGGCGGCTGAGGACGATAACGCCCAACCGTTCGTGTATGAGGGTGAGCGGATGCTCGGCGCGAGCGTTGAGGCACCGGACATTACCACCGCCTCGTCGGTGGATACCGCAGCGAATATTCCCGCAGACGCGGCAACTATTGCGCTTTCTCCCCTCGACGATGATGAGCCGTTCGAGCCGAAGGAAACACCCTCAGTCCAGGATGCTGAAAGTACCGCGTCTGAGGATGAGGATGCGCTGCCTTCGCCGGTGAACTCGCCCCTGATTGAGTTCCACGACACCTCCGCCGCGGCCCAGCACACCGCCCAGGATGATGAGGCCCGCACCAAGGGTGAGGAGCCCTCCACCGAGCAGCCGTCCCAGGTAAAGCCGCGGCACGCCGCGAAAGATACCGCAGAAAAGGCTGAGGATGCGCCCCGCGAGTCCCGCCGCACTGAGGAATACAGCGCTAAAGACCACAGTGTTGAGGCACACGGCACCGAAAACACCGGCACCGAAACCGATGGTGCCCAAGAATATGGTGCCCAGGAGTATGGCGTCGAGGCTCGTGACGCTAAAGCTCATGAGGCTGGGAAACGCCAGCAGGAGGCCGTGTCTCACACCCCCGAACCTGAACCGGGACCCCAGCAGGAGCCTTACGGGCTAACTGACGCTGCGCAGCAGGCATCGGGCGCGGAGGAGGCCGCTAAACCGGCCTCTATTCTGCCCGCAGCGACCTTCCCCGAGGGTACCGGTGCGGCACAGTCGCATGTGGCAGCTAGCGAAACCGGCAAGCAGTCATACACGGCGGACCCTTCGGGGTACGGGCTCTCAGAAGAGCCCACCAACCAGCCCGCGGCACCGGCTGCTGCACCCGCAGCATCCGCTGGGGCAGGTTCCGATCAGGCGCCTGATGCCGCAGCACCGGCTGTTCCTCCGATCCTGCCGGAGCCGATTAACCCCGAGCTGGCGGATCACACCTCGCAGATTCCGCTGCCGAACCAGCAGAGTGCCGCTCCCGTGAATTCCGCGAACCAGGGCGGCGCACCAGCGCAGGGCGCCTCGTACGGCACCGACCCCGGCGCGGTGCAGTCACCCGGCTACGGGCAGGATGGTGCGCAGAACTACGGCCAGGATTACGGTGTCTCCGGCTACGGTCAGGACGCCGCCCAGGGGTACGGGCAGGATACGGCAGGCACCGGCTACGGGTATGACCCGCAAAGCCAACCCGGTGCCCAGCCGGAGAACCCGCAGGCGGGGCAGGCCCAGGCAGGCCAGCAGCCCCCAGCCGATCAGTCCCAGCCAAGCCAGAGCCAAGGTACCGGGCTGACAGCCCGCGACGTGCAGGCCACCCCGGCTGACGGTACGCAGGGCAACGCCAGCGGCCCGGTTGCGAACGCGCCAGCACCCGGCACCGTGACCCCCGCATCGTTCGCGGCTGAGAACGCCCGAAACACCCAGAATAACGCGCAGTTTAACCCCGCAAACGCTGCCGCACCTGCGGCAGCTGCGGCTGGTGGCACGGCAGCCAAGAAAGCCTCCGGAGGGGCAGCCGGGGCCGTGAATACGCTGCGTGAAAAACTCACCGCGAATAACGGGAACCAGAACTTCTTCTCCACCCCGCTGGGTTTGGCGAGTATCGCGGGCGTTATTCTGCTGGTGGTGCTGCTGATCCTGGCGCTGGTGCTGTTCATACCGCGCGGTAGCGACAATACGAACAACGCGGAGCCTGCCGCAAGCAGTTCCAGCAGCTCCTCGTCCGCGAGCAGCAGCTCATCCTCCGATTCGGATGACTCCACCGAGCTGAAGAAGCCCTCGGGCGACTTCAAGGAGTACACGGGTGAGGGTAAGAAGACCATCGACATCGAAAAGCCCAACGGCAACGACTCGAAGGCGCTGGTCTACTACGAGTTCACTCCCGCGTCCGTGCCCGCAAACGAGAATAACCGGGGTGTGCTGAACGTGGCGGGTAAAACTGACAAAGACCAGTCCAGCGGTTTTGAGGTGCGTGATTCCGGCAGCGTGAGCTCCACGATCACCGGCTCCGCCTGGATGGACACCACCAGCAAAACCACCCGCAAGCTGCAGATTGAGGGCGAAGGCAAGTGGACGGTGCGCGTGTACGATGCCTCCTCCGCACCGAAGTACGGCAAAGGTGAGAGCATTGAGGGCCGGGCACGTAACTACGCCTTCACCTACACCGGCGGCACCAGCTCGTTTGAGGTGAACAGCGAAAGCACCGACAATAACGGCTACTACCACTTCAGGCTGGATGCGGTCGGTAAAGGCTCGGTGATTGGCACCAGCATGGCTTCGTCGAAGAGCACCACCGAGTGGGAAGACAGCAGCAGCGAAGTGTACATGTTCGTTGAGGCACCCTACGCCCGGTGGCGCATGAACACCAAGTAGCCCGCACCCGGTCGCCTCACCGGAAGGTGCCCTGATTGCTAAGGCCCGTCGTGATGCACGACGGGCCTTAGCTGTGCCCTCTTGGGCGCGGGCGTGTGGAGGGCTACGGTGCGGGGCGTTCGGGCGCACGGAACCGGCCCGAGCCCACCCGCGCATCAATTGCTGCCCGGTGCGCCCAGTAGGTGAGGAACACCAACGCCACCACCAGGTACATGGCGGCGTATGGGGCTGAACCGGCCACCAGCCCGGCACCGCCCTGCGGCAGGTAGATCATCTCGTGCGAAGAGTACTTCGGGGAGAACAGCACCGCCAGCCAGAACGGGGAAATATACATGCCCACCAGTGCGATCACGCTCGCGAACGCACTCAGCACGTACACTACCGGGCGTGCTGCAGGCATAATAAGCGGGAAAATCTCCAGGCACAACGCAACCAGCAGAACCGGGTACCAGGTGTTGTGGTGCGACCAGCTAATCGGGGAGATCTGGAGCATTAAAAACGCGTTCAACGCCACCTGGGAAAACACCATGTTCGCGCGGATGAACAGGCGCATCAGGGCGGCGGTGGCCACCAGCAGGAATAGGGACAGCGCCACCACCAGCACCGTGGCGATAGGCTCAGGCACACCCTGGTGCGCGAAGATACCGGTCAGAGACACGTTATCGTAGAACGCGGTCACCCCAATGCGGGAGGTGTTACGCACCGCCACACCCCAGTAGTAGGCGGCCTCACCCGGCACCACCAAAAACCCGAGGGCGATAGTGCCCACGAAACCACCCGCCACGGAGGCGACACCGCGCCAGTCTTTGCGCAGCAGCAGGATAAGCCCGAACGCGAGCGGGGTGAGCTTAATACCGCCAGCGATACCGATCAGCACCCCGCGGGGGACGCGCGTGGCCGGGCGCAGGAAGTCAGCCAGCACCAGCAGCAGGATGACCGCGTTAATCTGCCCAAAGTGGGTGGTTAGCCGCCATGGTCCGCTCGCCCAGATCAGCAGCGCCAGCGTTGAGGCGCACCCGGCGGTTCCCAGGTGTTCGTACAGGGGGATGCGCACCCCGCGCCTGCTCACGTACCTGGTGATGACCCACCCCAGCCACCAGGCGATACCGGCGGTGATGAGCATCATCAGGGCCATCCCGACTTCTTTGGGCATAAGCGCGAACGGCACAAAGAGCAGCGCGGCGAACGGCGGGTAGGTGAACGGGTAGTTGTCAAGGCTCACCTCGTACAGCCCGGGCCCGCCGGGCCCATCAGCGATAGTTTCGGCCCCTAGACGGTAAATGTACAGGTCGTTGCCGCCGTCGTTAATGACGTACTGCACCATGTAGATGACCGCGAGCACGAACAGGGCATGCGGGATAAACGCTGCGGGGTGTTTTTTCAACGGCTACCCCTTTTGGGTCTCGGGTGCCGCACCGGGGGGCGGGGCGATAAACAGGTCGTCTTCTTCTGCGGTGCGCACGGCGGGTGTTAGGGCCGCCACCGCCCAGGTGATCATGACCAGGTACAGGCACAGGATCGGCACGGTGGAGAACAGCAGGGCGTGCTGGTAGATATTGTCGAGGTCGCTGAAGCTGCCCCACAGGGAGGCGCCCAGCCACATGGGCGAAATGTACAGGCCGATGAGGGCCACCCAGGTGAGGATGCGCGCCGCCCGGTTGGCCCAGGCGGGCAGGTGCGCATAGAACCGGGGGAACGCATCAACGATGAGCGCCATGAGGATCAGGGGGAACATGACGTTGTGGTGCGACCAGCTGATGGGTGAGATGCTGACCATCAGGAACCCGCCGACCGCCACCTGTGAGAGTACAAGTTTACGGCGGTTCAGCTGGTGCAGCAGCGCGGCGAAGAGGACGATGGTGGCGAGCACCAGCCCGTAGTATGCGGGTTTCAGCAGCGGGTCACGCAGCCCTAGGTGCATGAGCCAGCCCTGGATGGAGATATTGTCGAGGAAGTTAATGTTGCCCACGCGGGAGGGGTCCGAGACGGCGCTTGTCCAGAAGGTGAGGGCCTCATGGGGCAGGAAGATGAACCCGATAATGACGGTCGCCGCGAAGGAGGCGCCGAGGGTGAAAATACCGCGCCAGTCTTTGCGCATCAGCAGGATAAGCCCGAACGCGAGCGGGGTGAGCTTAATACCGCCAGCGATACCGATCAGCGCCCCGCGGGGGATACGCTTGGCTGGGCGCAGGAAGTCAGCCAGCACCAGGATGAGGATAATGGGGTTCACCTGCACCAGCGCAAGCCCGCGCCGCCACGGCCCGGAGAGGATGATGATGAAGGTGAGCACGGCAATAGTACCGTATCTGCCGAGCTTGTCCTGGAAAGGGATGTGGTAGCCGCGGCTGGTGGCGTAGTCGTAGATGAGGGTGGCCATCCACCAGGCCACACCAATGCTGATGGTGTACATGATGCCCACGCCCACCCCGAACGGCAGGAACGCGAACGGCATAAAGAGCAGCGCCGCGAACGGCGGGTAGGTGAAGGGCAGTTTAAGCGCACCGTAGTCGAGTAGGTCACGGGCGTAGAGGTCTTTGTGCATGCCTTCGTTGTCGAAGATGGTCATGGCCCCGAGCCGGTAGACGTTAAAGTCCAGGCCGCCGGTGAATTCGATGTAGATGAGCCAGCCGACGACGGTCAGGGCGAGTGCCGCGAGCGCTATTTTGCCTGCCACGGTGGTGTTTGGCGTGGGGTTTTGCACGGGTGGCGCTGTGGTCATGGTGGGTCTTTCTGCTCGGGGGTGTTTCGCGTGGTGTCGGTTGTGGCCCGCCGGGCGCGGCGGTTGTGGCTGGTTTTCTGTTGCCTGTTTGTCCCAGTCTATCGTGTGGGCGTGTGGGTGTGGGTGTTCCCCGGTGGTGCGGGGGTCTTGTGGTGGGGCTCTGCCCTGCTGCTGGGTGGGGTGCGGCTGGTTGCGGCGAGGGTGTGTGCAGCGGTGGGGCGGCAGGGGCCTGTTAGTCCGTGTCTGTGGTGGGCTTGTCTGATTTTTTCGTGGTGGCTATGAGGCGGTTGCCGCGGCGTACGGGTGCTTTGCGGTTGAGCCCGGCGCGCATCCCGGTGCGGGTGGTTTTTTGGGAAGCGGCAGGTTTTGCCGCAGCGGGTTTTGCGGTGTTGGGGTCGTCGTGGCCGCCCGCTGCGGTGTTGTCCGTGTCTTCCTCGGTGGGGTGGGTCGCCGCGCTGTTGCTGTCTAGTGCGGTTTCGTCCGGGTCGTGCTCGCCCGCGCTGTCGTGTTCTTGTTCCGCTGCGGGGCTGTCGGTTTCGGGGGTGTCGTTGCCGTCGGCGGAAGCCTTGGCGCGTTTGGGGGTATCGGCGATGCGCGCAGCCACCTCAAGCGCGAGCGCGGCCAGGGCCACATAGTACACGATGATGGAGGGGTATAGTGCGGCGATTTTCTGGCTTGACCCGACGAAGGTGAGTGCCGAAATGACCAGCTCGATCGCCATCACCAGTGTGAGTTTCGCTGATCCTCCGGGGTTTTTGAGCATCAGGTACAGCGCCATGAGGGTGAAGAGGACGGGGAAGAAAATCTGCCCTGCCACCGCCATGGCGTCTTGGTCGTAGGAGTAGATTGTGATCGCCTGCATGATGGCTGCGAGTGCGGCAAAGGGGGCGAGGGACAGGTACTTCATAGGGGCTATTCTACCGTTCCTCTACGTCATGTAGCACAGGTCACCGACACTAAAATTCGTATAGGTGGCGCAATATAATGGGGGTAATTGGACACAGCGAATGAAAGAGCGGTAGCGTGAGCGAGAAACTCAACGGGCCTTCCGCCGACGAGCCTGAACGCGGCGGTGCACAGGGTAAGAACACCCACCATGACGATTCCCAGCGTGCGGGGTCTGCGGGCGCTGGCGCTGATGGTGCGGGCGGTCGGGGTGCGGCCGGGTCCAAGCCGGGGTCTGCGCCTTTGGGTTCTTCCGGCAGCAGCGGGCTGCAGATCGGCGTCCGCCCGGAGGGCACCCCCGGTGCGAATCTGACGACTGAGGAGATCGCGCGGCGCGCATCGGGGCGCGGCACGTGGCACCGGCGTGCTTCTAAACCTGTGTCGTACTGGATGTTCGGGATTATTGCCGCTTTGCTGGCGCACCGGTTTATTCCTAATGGCGGCTGGCTGATCGTGCACATGGTCACCCTGGGTTTGATTACGAACTCTATCCTGATTTGGAGTCAGCATTTCACTGAGGCGCTGATGAAAATCAAAATCCCGGATGAGGCGCGCGGGGTTCAGGTCACGCGTATTTTCACGCTTAACGCCGGCATCGTGGTGCTCATGCTGGGCATGGTGTTTCAGGAGCAGCTGCCGACGCTGTACATACTCACGCTGGCCGGGGCGAGCGTGGTGGGGGCGATGGTCACCTGGCACGGTGTTGCACTACTGAAGCAGGTGAAGCAGGCGCTGCCGTCCCGGTTTGGTGCAACTATCCGCTTCTATATTGCGGCCGCGTTCATGCTGCCGTTCGGCGCGGCCTTGGGGGCGATGACTGCGTTCCCGGGCCTTGAGAAAACTCTTCACGCCCAGTTTTTGCTCGCTCACGAGGCGGTGAACGTGCTCGGGTTTGTGGGTGTGACCGTGGTCGGCACTCTCATTACGTTCTGGCCGACGATGCTGCGCACCAAAATGGTGGAGAACGCCCTGGGTATTAGTGTGCGGGCGCTGCAGCTAATGATCGCGGGCGTGCTGGTGACGGCGCTCAGCGCGATTTTTGGGGGCGTACCGGGGGCGCGGTTTGCCGCCGGGGCGGGCCTGCTCGTCTACTGTGCGGGTTTGCTGATGGTGGCGGTTATTATGGTGCGCACTATGCGCACGAAACGGCCCGGCGAGTTCCCTCCCATGTCGGTGGGGGCGGGGTTCATCTGGCTGGTGCTGGGGGTGCTCGCCACCGCGTTCATGGTGCTCAGCACCCCGTTCGCTGAGCTTGATATGCGCGCCGTCACCCCCGTGTTTGTGGCGGGGTTCCTGCTGCAGGTGCTGCTGGGGGCTATGAGCTACCTGCTGCCGCAGCGTATGGGCGGCGGCCCGGCGGTGGTGCGCGCCTCCAATAAGGAGTTCAGCCGGTTCGCTGCCGCGCGCGTGACAGTGGTTAACCTGAGCCTGATTGTTTTTATGCTTCCGACGACGCTCACCGGTTCGTGGGTGAAGGTTACGGTCTCGGCGATGGGGGCGTTGGGGTTGGCGTCGTTCCTGCCGTGTATGGTGCGCGGGGTGAAGGCGTCGGTGAATACCCGCAAGGAGATGATGGCTGCGCGCGCCCGCGGTGAGAAGCCCTCTTTCGACGGGTCTGGGGTTCAGCCTGAGCCGGTGAACCACACCCGGCATTCCCTGTTCGGGGTGTTGGCGGTGGTGCTGGCGCTGACCCTGGGTATTGCGGTGGATCCGAGCTCGGTGGGCTTTAACCTTATGGGCGGCTCAACCGCGACCGGCACAGGGCAGACCACCACGGTGAAGGTGAAGGCCACCTCAAACTACCGTTTCACCCCGGACACTGCGCAGGTGCCGGTGGGTAACCGCCTGGTGGTTGAGGTGACGAACGAGGATCAGGGCATGACCCACGATTTGACGTTCAATAACGGCGCTAAGACCGGCACGATTAACCCGGGTGAGACGAAAAGCGTGGATGTTGGCGTGATCACCGCCGACTCTGAGGGCTGGTGCTCTGTTGCCGGGCACCGCCAGCAGGGCATGCTGTTCCATGTGAAAGCCACCGGCTCTAACCTGCAGGCGAATGGGCACCACGGGGGCGGCGCCTCCGGCGGTGGCGCGGGGTCGAACGGTTCGGGGTCGAATGTGATGACGGCCCAGAACGGGAACGTTGATCTGCACGCATCCCCCGGGGAGGGCTATGAGCGGCGTGACCCGGTGCTGCAGCCCGTACCTGCGGGTGAGAAGCGTGACGGGAAGACCGTGCACAAAATAACCATGGACGTGCAGGAGCTTAACCGCGAAGTCGCCCCCGGGGTGGATGTGAAGGCGTGGACGTTCAACGGCTCATACATGGGCCCGATTCTGCACGGCAAACTGGGTGACGTTTTTGAGATTACCCTTGAAAATAACGGGTCGATGGGGCATTCGCTTGATTTCCACGCGGGCATGGTCTCCCCCGATAATACGATGAAAACCATCGCCCCGGGTGAGAAACTGGTGTACCGTTTTGAGGCGACCGGCACCGGCATCTGGCTGTACCACTGCTCGACTACGCCCATGAGCCTGCACATGGCCTCGGGCATGTACGGGGCGGTGGTGATCGACCCGCAGGATATGGACCCGGTGGACCACGAGTATGTGCTGGTGCAGAACGAGACGTACCTGAGCGACACGGGCCAGACTGCGGAGAACGGCAATAAGCTCACTGAGGTTTCGTCCGAGGGTATCGCGGCGGGCACCCCCACGTTCACCATGTTTAACGGGCACGCCACCCAGTACATCAACCAGCCGTTGGAGGCAAAGAAGGGTGAGCGGGTGCGTATCTGGCTGATGGCGGCGGGGCCGTCAAAGGGCATGAGCTTCCACGTGGTCGGTTCGCAGTTCGACACGGTGTATAAGGAGGGCGGCTACCTGCTGCGGCGCGGTAAAGACCCGTACGGGGTTACCGGTGGGCATTCGCAGGCGCTCGATCTTGACTCGGCGCAGGGCGGGTTCGTTGAGATGCAGTTCCGTGAACCCGGCACCTACACGTTCGTGAATCACCGGTTCGCCGAGATGGAACGCGGTGCGATGGGCAAGATTAAGGTAACAGACAAGTAGCCTCTCCCCTGCCGCCCCCCCTATAGCTGGGGGGTGGCGGGGCGCCCCCGTTCATACGTGACTTCTACGTGAGAACGAAGCTTTTAGCCCACGTGAAATCCCCCGAGGCGCTCTGCCTACTGCGAAACTCCGGCCCGAACTCAGGACCACCAGCAGGACAGGCAGTTCTGCCAATGCCTTCTGGGCAACAGCATCTGCGCCCTGCCCTGGCGTAGTCAGCAAGAGTTA
>ERZ773213.663-NODE-663-length-19912-cov-8.518658_pt1 | contig 19912 bp, 15 predicted proteins | sample MGYA00580996_ERZ773213 | MGnify/ENA primary metagenome ERZ773213 (study PRJEB29015, sample SAMEA2738152) | human oral metagenome | biome: human oral; feature: human-associated habitat; material: saliva | place: China | collected 2197 ...
GCTGCTCCAATGGCTTATATCGAATTAGTTTAATCAAAAAGATAGACCGTATATCGATGATATACGGTCATTTTTTCATTTGAGACTTTCTCCATTTTGCTGGTGTGAGTTTATACTGTTCTTTAAATTTACGATTGAAATAACTTTTATCTTTAAATCCAATTAAAGAGGAAATCTCCTCAATCGAATAATTAGATGTTCTTAGAAGACGACAAGATTCTTCTAAACGGATATATAGTAATTTCTCTGAAAAAGAGGTACCTGTAATACGCTTAAACATTGAAGATAGATAATTGGGATTATAAGAAAATTTTGATGCAGTATCTTGTAGAGTACATTCATTAAAATGATCTCCCATATACTTTAAAATCTTTCCAAAACGATTTTTAGCAATCATAGTTGAATTTTGTACAACAAGATTTGTAGGACGCTTTCGATCTAGTAGAGTAAATAATCCAACTACAAGTAGATGTTGCAGTTTCACGGAGTAAATATCTGTATGATAAATTTCATGTTTTAAGAATTCGAATAAATTCTTAAAATCATTAGATGGGTCTGCTTTAAAAAATAAATGATCATACTCGCATGAATTTCTAGTGGTGATAAAATCGTAAATAATTTTACAGTCTGCAATTTGACTATAGAATAAAGAATCAAAAAAGGAATCATGAAAAGAAATAATAGTGATTTTATTAGTCGATGCCCATGTGATATCCGGATGGCAGAGGACAATATATCCAGGATACATTTGATAGCTGCGATTTTTAAGACGAATATCGGTATCTTCATCGCAATATAGTAGTGATATTGTAGATGTCTTACCATTTGATGATTTTAATAGTTTTATGTTATTTTTTTCCATGATGTTTGTTCCTGTATACCTAAGATTAAAACACTTTTTAAATAAGAAATACACATTGTGATAAAAATATCAAAATATTATTATCTAGTTATAAATCTTAGGGGAGGAATAATAATGAAGAAGTTTGGCAAGTTAATGTTATCTACCATGCTTGCATGCAGCTTATTTGGATGTACGCAAAAAGCTGGTGGAGTAAAAGATGGTGAATTTTCAGCAAGTGAGAAAGGCTTTGGTGGAGATATCAAGGTTACACTAAAAGTTAGTGGCGGAAAAGTTGAAGATGTAACGATTGATGCTTCCAAAGAAACACCTGATAAGGGTGGTGCAGCAGCAGAACAATTAGCAAAGGAAATCAAAGAAAAACAGAGTCCTAATGTGGATGCAGTTTCTGGTTCAACAATTTCCAGTAACGCAATCATAAAAGCCACTAAGTCCGCATTTGAACAAGCTGGACTAAAAGTTGAGGATACTGCAGCTAAAAAAGGTGAAGATGAAACTGTAGATACAGATGTATTAGTTGTTGGTATGGGAGCTTCTGGAACACTTGCGGCATTAACAGCTAGCGAAGCAGGTGCAAAGGTAATTGGTGTTGAAGCAACTGATGTTCTTGGTGGTTTTGGCAATGCAGCGCAAGGTATGTTTGCGATTGGAACAGAACTACAAAAAGAACGCTATGGCGATCACATGCAGACAAATGAAGAATACTGGTATGAATTTATGCAAGATCATAACAGTCAGTTAGGAAATGGTAGTTTGATTCGTCGTTTTGTATCAGAAGCTAAAAATACGGTTGCATATTGCTTAGATAAAGGTGTGAAGTTCTATCTATCTGAAATGCCACAGCAGATTGCGCACTTTAATACAGATGTTATCTATCATCGTTGGGGTGGTGCAGAGCCATTTAAGCATTTTGCAGAACAACTTGAAAAAGATGGTGTAGAAGTGAAATACAATACAATAGCTAAAGAACTTATCACAGATAAAGATGGTAATGTTGTAGGAGCCATCTGTGAAAAGCAAGATGGTGGTAAGTTAACAGTCAATGCAAAATCGGTTATTGTCGCAACAGGTTCTTTTGCAGCGAATCAAGATCTCATGAAAGAAACTCTAGGTGACACTGTATACAACAATGCAATGGTCATTAAAGGAAACCAATTACCAGGTATTGAAATGATGTGGGATAAAGGTGCTGCTAAGGGTGAATTGCTTACAATGAATCATGGTGTAGTGACTAAGGGCGCAGGAGAAGAAACAGTATCTCAATTGAGCTTAAATACACCAATCCTTTGGGTAAATAGCCAAGGTCAACGTTTTATGAATGAAGATTTGTTAAAAGACACAGTAGAGTTCTCATCAGCAGTGGTAGCACAAGGGGGACTTGCATATACAATCTTTGATCAGACAACTGCAGATCGTTGGACAGATACTACACAACCTAATACAGGTTCATGGGTACATTACTGGGATCGTTTCGGTATCAAAGATGAAAATGGCAAACCAACAATTTATCACGCACCAATCGATAAAGATACATGGAATGCAGATTGGAAGGCACTTGAAGATGCGAATGCGGGTAAGATTTGTCAGACATTAGATGAAGTAGCTGAATATATCGGATGTGATAAAGAAACACTGAAAGAGACGATCGCAAAGTATAATACATTCGTTAAGAATGGTAGTGATACAGAGTTCTTTAAGGATCCACAGGATTTAACATATACTGTTGAAAATGGTCCATTCTATGTAACTTGTGGACACTCTGGAGTACTTGGTGCTCTAGGTGGAGTAAATACAACAGATAAACTTGAAGTATTAACAGATGATTACAAGGTAATTAAGGGTCTATACGCTACAGGAAATAACGTTTCTGGTGTAAGTGTGGCAGCTTATCAAAACGTTGAAGGTGTAGGTCTAGGATTCTCCTTAACTTCTGGTAGATTAGCAGGTCAAGCAGCAGCTGAATACGCTAAGAAGTAATACATCGAAATAAATATCAATGAGGTAATTCAAATAGGAATTGCCTCTTTTATATTGTATTTATATGTGAAATATCAATACAATAAGAGTAACAATAATGAACTTCAAAGCGGTTCATCAATCATGAATAGGAGGATAATAATACATGAAAAAGTTTTATTGTGTTCTTTCAACAGTTTTTCTACTAATCGGTTTAACAGGATGTAAAAAGGAGAATGACAAGAAAATATCACAAGTATCTACAGAAGTAACAACAGAAGAAAAATATTCAGAGGAAGATGTTATATATCAATCCGGAGATGTAGATGTATATGCGACTGTCACCATGCCTTTAAACAAAGAAAATGTGCCATATGTTGTAATTTGTCATGGACATGGTGGATCAAGAAGTGAAAATGGTGGACTTGATGCGATAGCGCAGGGATTGGCTGAAAAAGGAATTGCGAGCATCCGCATGGATTATCCAGGATGTGGTGATTCAAAGGAACAGTTTAGAAATAATAATCTAACAAATATGATCCAATATACCGAAGATGCAATGAAATACATGAATAATCATTACACGGTAAACAAAGATTCTGTTGGTATATTCGGTTATTCAATGGGAGGTAGAATTTCCCTGGAAATGCTAGCAAGTCAGAAAGATAACTTTAAGGCAGTATGCTTATTAGCACCTGCTGCAGATACTGAGGACTTAAAGAAGTTGTTTGGCGGAACAGAAAACTGGGAATTATTAAAGAAAACAGCACAAGAATCAAAAGATGGATACGTAGATTTCACGACGATTTATGGTCAGAAACAAGAATTAAGTACAAAATGGTTTGCGGATTTAGAAGAAAAAGATTTCACAACATTAATGCAGGAAGTAAAGAAATCATATAATGGCCCTTCAATGGTGATTTATGCGGTAGATGATACAGCAGTTTCCCCATCTGTAAGTAAGGGCGTAGCTGAGACGCTTGGATCTGAAGTGATTTTAACGCCAGAAGATGGTCATAGTTATGGATTTTATAGTGATAAAGCATATGTAAAAAGAATTGTTGTGGAAAATACTGTAGACTTCTTTGCTGATAAACTTTTAAAGCAAGAATAATTATTAAAACCCACTTCCTTTTAGAAAGGAAGCGGGTTTTTAACTTTAAGACCTTAATTTAGTTAAAAAGTGTATAGTAATAACAATAACAATTAGTGATATGGACGAATAAATTGAAGTATAAATTTGTTTTGAAATAAGAAATGATGAAAGAACAATAATCATATCAATTACAAAGATTATTTTTGAAAGTTCAATTTTTTTTAAAATATGCCGGATTAGATATGCTATCGTATCAGTGCCTCCTGTTGCACATTCATTCCATATTGCAATTGAAATAGATGCTCCTACAAGGATGCCTCCTAGAATCGCAGCAAGTAAAATATTATTTACTAAGTGAATCTGTGGAACTATGCGAAGAAATAGAGGGATAGTTACTGTTACAAAAATTGTTTTAAATACAAATTTATTCCCAAGCATAAAGAAACTAATAAGTAATAATGGGATAGATATACAAAGTGATATCAAATCTATTGGCAATTGAAGTAATGAACTTAATGTAATAGATAATCCAGTAATACCACCTGGGGTAAGAGAATATTCAATAAAAAATAATCTTACAGCAAGTGCAGTTAAAAATGAAGATAGTGATAGAAATAGAATTTCCTTAATAGATAATTTAAACATTATTCTAGGTTATATTTCTTGGCTGCATCATCAATAACTTTACGACACTTCTTAACAGCTGCAGTAATTCCGTCTGGATCCTTGAATAAAGCAGAAGACATAACAATTACATCAGGATTACACTCGATTAACGGTTCCATGTTATCTACACGAAGACCACCGTCTAATGCAAGCTCACATTTTGGATTCTTTTCATCAATCAATTTGCGAGCACGTTTAACAAGGTCTGTAACACTTCTTCTCCATCCCCAGTTATCTGCACCGTCTGTTTCATCTACACCATGTGTAACAATTTGAAGACGATCAATATCGTAAATAGATTCTTCAACAAAGCATAATGGTGTATAACATCCAATTGTTAGACCAACCTTAATTTTTCTTTCTCTACACCAGTTAATAATATATGTTAACTGAGCACCGATAAAATGTTCAGCTGGAATAATAAGCATATTTGCACCAGCAGAGTGAATCTGTTCGATAAACATCTTATCCATTGAAATAGTGTAAATGTGGCATTCTACAGGAATTTTCACTTCTGGACGAATAGCTTGAATAATTTGCCAACCACCCATTAGCTTCATATTCTGTAAGTCATGCATATCTGCAGCATCTGAATGAATGTAGTCAACTCCAGCTTCTTCGGCTTCTTTGACTAGTTGTGTTAGTTTTCCATAATTGATATGGGCAAGTCCTGCTGCAATTTTAATGTGTTTCATAATCTAATCTCCTTTATATAATATTTCATTTAAAATCGTATTAATAGTTTCTTGCGACTCCATCGGTAGATGGATATCAGTAATAAATTTATAAATCCAATCAATTGTATCTTGTTCTATGTTGTAATCAGATATGTGTTTTACCAAATTGCATTCATGCATGAATGCAATTATCGTTTTAACAAAGAAATTTGCTGCATCCAAATCATTGCTAAATATTTCTGTAGGAAATAAATACCTTGATAGTTCTGCATATTTCTCAGAATATTTTTTTGTTGTGTTTATCAAGAAAGAAGGATACACGAGAGCCAAAGCTTCTCCGTGACATATATTTGTATAACTTCCAATTATTTCTGAAAGTGGATGTGGTAACATTGCTCCACAGTTACTTAAAGAAATACCACCAAATGTATCTGATATCATTAATTCTGCACGATATTTAATATCATTAGATTTTAACACAAGAGGTAAATTGTGGACTATTTTTTTAATTCCTTCCTTTGCATATAGGTTACACAATGGATTGCTAGTTCTTAGAAATGACTCTAAACAATGTGAGAATGCATCGAATGCAGTAGCTTTTGTAATTGATAGCGGAAGAGACAACGTAAGTGTTGGATCAAGAATAGCCAATGTTGGATATAAATTCTGATGAAAGATAGTTTTTTTTAGTTTATCTGTATCTGTTATCACACATGCTTGAGTACACTGTGAACCTGTACCAGAAGTTGTGGGAATTACAATTACTGGCAATTTATTTCTAATCTCCTCATAAGAAGTACGGAAATCGTCAAATGTGGAAAACAGATAATTCCATGTATAATTTGGATTATTGTAAAGAATAGAGCAAATTTTTGATACATCTATTACTGATCCACCACCAATACCAACAATGATATCCGGTTTAAAATCACGCATTTTTGTGAGTGCAGCTTCAACAGTATTGATTGAAGGATTTGATTCGACTTCATAAAAGGTATGAAATGATACTTCGTTTATAAGTGATTTTTCAAGTCTTGATAGAAGTGGTTTAAGAGGGTCACATAAAATTGGGCCTATGATAAAAACTTTTTTACCATAAGGAAGAACATATTTATGTAATGCTTCGACTTTATTTTCCCCAAATATAATCTTTGTTGGTTGATAGTTTACAAATTCCATAGTACCTCCTGACAAATAAATTATAAAAGAAATTATATATTTGTTTTCGCTAATGTATACCCATTGGATGTGGTAATTTTATACAAAATTCAAGGGAATTATTTTTTAAATACTGACTTAAGGAACTTCTGTATTTTGTTTCCTGAGTTATGTGGTAAAGAGAAGTTATTGTGTAGCATGATAAATGTATAATATAAAAGGTAGGAGAATTATATGGAAAAATATCTCAGTAATCTAGTTAATATATGGCTAAATGTAGGTGTTAATGTGCAACCTAAACAAATACTATATGTAACCATCCCTGTAGAGTATGCATCATTAAGAGAGATCATTGATGAGAAAGCAAAGCAGCTTGAAGTAGCTAATGTAATATATCAATTTACAGATGGATATGATCAATTATTAGAGAAATATTCAAATGATTATCAAAACTATGATAAGTATTTAGAAGAAATAACGAAAAATAAAATAAATCTATTAAAACATAATTGTGTCTTTTTTGAGGCTAAAAGAGGTATCGACTATTATGATGAATGTAAAAAGGATGAGTTGGGAGAGTTAAAGAATATTGAAAAGAAATATAATATATTATTCAGAAATAAAAAAAGAGAAATCGGTAATGTAGTATCTTGTAAAACAGTCATACCTACTCAATATTGGGCAGAATCTGTTTTCCCGAAAGAAAAAAATCCATTGGATAAGCTTTGGGAAATATATTTTCAGATTACACTTGCGAATGTAGATGATGCTATTGATAAGTGGAACCAGCGAATTGATGATATTCAAAATAGAGTGAAGTATCTAGATTTACAACAATTTAAATCACTTATATTTATAACACGGAAATCAAGACTAGATGTTGAACTAGTTGAGAATCATAAGTGGACAGGTGGATGCGAAATTACAAATACAGGAATACGCTACATGCCAAACTTCCCAACCCAAGAGATTTTCACTGCACCAAAGAAAACAGGCATAACGGGTATTATGTGTAATACTAAGCCACTTTGCTATGGTGGAAGAATAATTGATGATTTCCAGTTAAATTTCGAAAATGGTAAAGTTATAGATTATTATCCCAAAGACAATCATTCAATCATAGATGAAATAATTAATTTAGATGAGAGTAATCATTATCCTGGGGAGATTGCAATCTTACCAGGAGAAACAGAGATCTCTAAGACATGTGTGGTTTTTCAATCTACATTATTAGATGAAAATGCCGCATGTCATCTAGCACTTGGCTGTGCTTATCCATGCAGCATTAATCATAAAACAAGATTTGAAAAAGAAGAATTTGAAAAACTTGGATTAAATTATTCTAATTATCATATAGATGTCATGTTTGGTGATGATAGTATAACGATTCAAGCTATTTCAAAGAATAACGAAATAAAATTGCTAATGGAAAATGGAGAATGGAGAGTTTGATTTTTATCGAAAAAATGAAACTCTTTTTTCTTGCCGTATATCAAGTATTTTTTCGTTTAGTAGATGGATAAATTCCTGATTTATTAGTTCAGGAATAGGAATTACTTCTAGATTTGTAGAGATCTCTTCTGTAGTACTTAGAATTAAATCTCCTTTAAAGGATTGTAATTCGGCTTCGCTTTGTATATCAATTAGCTTTACATGCAAGATTGATGAATGGAGAATATTTAAAAATAGTTCTTTCTTAAATGGATGTACTTGTGACCAAAAACCACATGTAATTGTATCCGTTTGTTTTTCTTGCACTGCAGCAAGTAACAAAGTAATTGTCGCAATTGCGTCATTAGGGAGGGTTAGATATTTAGTTTGCTCAGTAAATGTATTAATGGAACTAGCAAGTTTAAATAATCTTGGATATCTTTGTATGATAATATTTGTGTTTGGGTTATAACAGTCATAGTCAAAATTGAATTTTTGAATTGTCTTTTCTAAAAAAGGAAATAATTTTTGTTCAAATGCTTTTGTGTTGTTGATTTTCACAATAGTGTTAAGGTGCTTAGTAAATTGGTGGGTTAGGTCTATTGTAGATATAGGATTTTCATACTCATGATAAACGAATTCATCCTGTGAGTTTAGATATACGGATAACTGTGCGGTAATATAAATTGTCTCTTCTTCAGATAGATTTACACTATAAAAATGTGAAAGTTCTTTTAGATGATTAGCAAGATAACTTCTAACTTTGATATTTTTGATTTTGTGCTCAATACTTGTATTCAAAGAAGTGAAATGTTGATTCTGCATTCTAAAGAATGCAATATAAATAAATAAGCTAGCACGATACAAATCACTTTCTGTAATATCAGTCGAAGTTTCTTTAGTGGTCGTAAGAATAAACTTACGTATCTTTTGTATGTCAGAGGACTTAACTATATCAGATAAATATTGATATATTTCTGGAACTAAGGAGTATGCAGACAACTGAGAATCTAACATAAGGAAAGTTAAATCTAAAAGGCAATGCCGAATTCGTTTTTCACCAGAAGAAATAGATAAGCCGGTTTTTCTACTTTTAGTCAGCGTAATTGAATATTTTGCAAATAATTCTTTGATTCGCTTCAGATCATTATAGATGCTTGGACGGGTAATATATAACTTCCTTTCTAGCATGGAAATAGTGATTTTACGAAAACTATTTAATAAGAGAAAAGATATAATATTTTGACGAATTTCTGATGAAATTTGTGTACTTTTATGAATCAAATTTTCACAGTGTTTATAGCACTTTAAAATGTTCTCTTTTGATCCTATTACACGAATACCAATTCCAGGACTTTTCTGTATTGTGATATTAAAATTATTGAATAGTAAAATAATCTCAGGCATGTTATTTCGAATAGTCTTATTCGATAGATTAACTTTGTGAGAAATAACTTCATAAGTAAATGTGGTTTTTTCAGTTAGCATTGCGATAGCAATATTGGCGATGTTTAGTGACATGTAGTATAGATACTCCGTTGGTATCATTATATGCATGAATATATATGTTTGTATATAATTACCACAATGAAGTGTTATCTCAAGATAAAATTTGTAAGCGTTTTCCTTGTTAAACTAAATTCATAATTAGGAGGATACAATGAAACATATTCAGGAGAAATTACAATCATTCGCGGGAGCAATGATGGTTCCAATTATCTTATTGGTACTGGTTGGTTTTTATGTAGGTATTGGTGCTGCTGTAACAAACTACATTATGCCGGGAGATAATATCATAAATACAATTTTCTCAATGTTTACGAGAATGGGCTTTATGTTTATGAATTACCTTCCTGTATGGTTTGCAGTTGGTATCGCGTTCACCTTAGCAAAGAAAGAAAAGGGTTGGGCAGCATTTGGTGGTATTATCATGTTCTTCTGCTACATCACATGTATTGGTGCATTTGCAAAAGCACAGGGATGGACAGCGGATACAGTTACAGTTGAGCATTTAATGGAAATTGGCTATACACAAGAAGCAGCATTAAATTTCAACTCTTTATGGGATACTGTTGCAGGTGTATTTACTTTCAACATGGGTATTTTCAGCGGTATTATTGCTGGTGTTTCTGCAGGTCTCATCCATAATAAATTCTGCGAGATAAAATTTAATTCCATGTTTGCTTTCTTCCAAGGCACAAAATTTGTAATCATTATGATTACAATCATTGCAATTCCACTAGGAATTTTAACTTACTATGTGTGGCCGCTTATTGCAGGCGTATTACAATCTATAACACATTTAATTACATCTTCCGGCTATTTTGGAACATGGTTATTCGGATTCGTGGATAAAGCATTACTGCCATTTGGTATTCACCACTTAATAGCTTTCCCAATTGAGTATTCTGCAGTTGGTGGAACAATGACAATTGATGGAACAGTTTATGAAGGAGTAAGAAATATCATTGTTGGTCAAGCAGGTTCTGCTAGTGCAACAGGATATATCGTTCGTAACTTTACAACAGGAAGAATTTTATTCCAACTTGCAGGTTTACCTGGTGCAGCATTTGCAATGTACAAATGTGCTAAGGTTGAAAACCGCAAGAAGGTAGCTTCATTATTAATTCCTGCTGTATTGACACTTGCTTTGGTTGGTATTTCCGAGCCAATTGAGTACACATTCTTATTTGCATCTCCTGTACTATATTGGTTAGTATACGCACCACTTTGTGGATTATGCTATGTCTTAACTGAATTGACAAAGGTATCAATTAACGGAAATGCATTATTCTTCATGATTCCAAACTTATTCCAGCCAAACAAAGTTCATATTTTCTCATTGCTATATCTATTACCATTAACATTCGTTGTATATTATGCGGCATTCAAATTCATGATTGTGAAGTTTAATATTAAAACTCCAGGAAGAGGAGATGATGATATTAAGTTAATGAGTAAGAAAGAATACCAGCAAATTAAGAATGGTACTCAAAATAGTGATGGTTTAGAAGCAAGAATTGTTGAAGCGTTCGGTGGTGCCGAAAATATTGATAGTGTTACATGCTGTGCAACACGTCTTCGTGTAACAGTAAAAGATGAAGCAAAAGTTGTGGCAGATGAGGAGTGGCAAAAGCATCTTGAGGCAATAGGCTGTGTTCATAATGGAAAGAGCTATCAGATTATCTATGGTGTTCACGTCAATACAATTACTACAGCTGTAAAAGATATTCTTGGATTAGATTAGATGTATTTACCAGAAGATTAAAGTCTTCTGGTTTTCTTTTTGAGACTGTTGAAGATCAATTATACTTTAATATTTTTGTGGCTTTCTATCGTATAAGGGTTTAAAGATTGATATAATAAATACATATGAAAATGATAAAAATATTATGCATTACCGCGTTACTATTAGTAGGATGTGGAAAGCACACATCACAACAACAATCTAGTGTAGAACAGACGGTTCAAACAGATGATTCCACATTAGGAGAATATACTACAACACTAAAAAATCGAAAGATTGAATCTTCTTGGACAGTAAGTGTTCAGTCAAAATACACGATGACATATAGCGATAAAACATTAGATACATATCTTATGGATGGAGTGTTAGAAACAGATGGTGATAGTGCTCACTATGAACAACACATCAATGCGGATGGCATGTTATCGGAATTAAATGGAGATTATTATGGTGGTAGATTGTATAATACATATAACTCCGTTAATTACTATGAAGATATGGATTTCAGCAATCTAAAGAAGACAATGTTGGTTCCACTTGATCCATATGTATTTGAGGCAAAAGATATCTCATCGATAACGAAAGATAAAAATGAATATACGATTCAACTTCAAGCAGATCGTGCAAGAGAAATATTCTTAAGTCGATATGATTCATATGGATTAAAGAACTTTGATTCATTTGATATTACGAGTAATGAAATTCATGTGACATTCGATGAAGACCAGCACTACGTAAAAGAAACTGCAGTGTTTGATACTACAATTACGACAAATGGGCAGTCCGTTGATGTTAAATATGAAAGTGAAATAAACTATCTAAAGTTTGGTGAAACAACGGTATCTATCAGTGATCAAGCCAAACAGGCTGAGAGTGCATACGTATATTACAAGGACATTGATACGAATTCTATTCAGACAGTGACAACAGACGATGATTCTCCAGAGGATACTATTACAGCAACTTTTAAGAAGAGACTTGTATCACGACTAAATTACACAAAAGAATCAGAGGATGTATATAGCAATAAATTCAACGAGAATGAAAGCTATCGCATTGATTTTGTGAATAAGACATTTACTTACAGCAATCGCTCTATCACTTATGTATATAGTTGGAAGGGTGATAATGGTAGTTTAGGGGCATGTCAGTATGATTTTATAAACAATAGTCAAACATCAACATGCGAAGAAAGTACGGTTGAGTTTATTAAGAAGACAAAATTATTCCTGCAGATGGAATTGTATTATTGTGGTTTATCACTAGAGAAACTACAAGCTGAATAAAGGAGAATATATGAGAGCGGTCATTACAGTTGTTGGCAAAGATAAGCCAGGCATTCTAGCATATATCGCAACAAAATGTGCTGAAAGAGAAATCAATATCGTCGATGTAACCCAGAAGGTATTGCAGGATTTATTTACGATGATTATGATTGTGGAAGTTCCAAGTAATCTGGAAAATTTCCGTAAAGTCGCTAATGATTTAGAAGTTGCTGGGGAAAAGCAACATCTTAAAGTACATGTCATGCATGAAGATATCTTCAATAGCATGCATACAATATAGGTGACTCTATGCGTATTGAAAGTGATAATATATTAGAGACGATTCATATGATTGAGGAGGATTGTCTAGACATTCGTACAGTTACGATGGGGATTTCCTTATTGGATTGTGCAGATGAAGACATCGATCGATCATGCGAAAAGATTTACAAGAAAATAACAACAAAAGCAAAAGACCTAGTAAAGGTCGCAAAAGATATCTCACGTGAATATGGAATTCCAATTATTAACCAACGTGTATCGGTAACACCAATTGCATTATTACAGAGTGTTTCGGGTGGCGATTGTGTAAAATATGCAAAGACACTAGATAAAGCAGGAAAAGAAATTGGTATTAACTTTATTGGTGGGTATTCTGCTTTAGTACAAAAAGGAATGACACAGGGAGATCGTGAACTGATTATGTCGATTCCACAAGCTTTAAAGGAAACAGACATAGTTTGTTCAAGTGTTAATATTGGTTCTACGAAAGCTGGAATTAATATGGATGCAGTTAAGGTAATGGGGCAGATTGTTCGTGAGTGTGCAGAAATTACAAAGGATGATAACTGCTTTGGTGCAGCAAAACTTGTTGTATTCTGCAATGCGGTCGAAGATAACCCATTTATGGCAGGTGCCTTCCATGGTGTATCTGAACCAGACTGTGTTATTAATGTTGGTGTATCAGGGCCTGGTGTGGTTCGCGCAGCGTTACAAAAACTTGGAGAACATGCGAGCATGGATGAGGTTGCGGCTTGCATCAAACAAACCGCATTTAAGATTACTCGAATGGGACAACTTGTTGGTCGTGAAGCATCACAACGGTTGAATGTTCCTTTTGGAATCGTCGACTTATCATTAGCCCCAACACCTGCGGTAGGTGATTCCGTTGCCCAAATCCTTGAAGAGATTGGTCTAGAAGTGTGTGGTGGTCCTGGAACAACTGCAGCACTAGCTATGTTAAATGATGCGGTAAAGAAGGGTGGCGTCATGGCCTCTTCAAGTGTAGGTGGTTTATCTGGTGCGTTTATTCCAGTATCAGAAGATGCTGGAATGATTTCGGCAGCAGAACAAGGAATTCTTACAATTGAAAAATTAGAAGCAATGACGGCGGTATGTTCTGTTGGATTAGATATGATTATTGTGCCTGGGGATACGACAGCAGAGACACTATCTGCTATAATTGCAGATGAAGCTGCTATCGGTATGATTAACAATAAGACAACTGCATGCAGATTGATACCAGCAATTGGCATGGATGCAGGGGATAAACTAGTATTTGGTGGCCTATTAGGCGAAGGTCCTATTATGCCAGTGAAGATGACAAAAGCAGATAAACTAATCAATCGTGGTGGAAGAATTCCAGCCCCGATACATAGTTTAAAGAATTAATACTGGAGGGAATTATGTCAGAAAATCAGACAATACAGGAATTACTAATAAAGGCAAAACAACGTGATATTGAAGCCGCAAAAGAAATACTCAGACGTATTTCAGATAAGATGTATTTTATTACAAGATTATATGTAGCCGATCACGAACAAGCTAGAAAAGTAGAACAGGCTGGGCTAAAGAAGGTATTCTCAAGTCTAAAGGAAGTAACGAATCCGGAATGGTTTGAGTGCTGGGCAGCAGAAATTGTTCGTAAGGAAGCTATTGCTCATGTGTTACCTTTAGAAGAATCTACAACTAACAGTAACATGTATACAGAAGCGGATGAAATTCCTAACTATATGGCAGTTTTACCTGAAACTGCTGAAGGTAAGAAATACCAAGTGTTAGAGATGATGGATAAGCTTAGTACGGGAGCTAGAGCTGCTTTAGCACTTCACTTATATGATGGTTTATCCATTGAGGAAAGCGCAAAACTCTTGATGAGCACACCTCAGTCTGTCATGAGTTGGTTAACAGAGGCTAAAGATACATTGATGAGTGGAGGATATAACTTAGGTACACTTATCGTGTTAATGGATAAGTTAAATCCAGTATCACAGCGCGCACTGGTTCTAAAAATGCAAGATGACCTTGCGTTACAGTCAGCAGAGGATGATATTCTCAGTGGTGTATTCGCACAACCAGAAGAAACTGTTAAACCTGTAGAAACACCAGCTCTTCCACAAGAAGAGAGTAAGGAAGTACAATTCCCGGATTTACCATCTACATCAGGTTCGGATGAAAATACGATGCAGATACCAACAGTATCGGATGAAATTGAGGATACATTATCGCTTCCAACAGTGAAGGAAGAGTCAGCACCAACTTCTCATGAACAAGAGGTACGTTCCTCTGCAACCCAAGTTATCAAGAAGGAATTGTTTGATGATAATGATGAAGCTGTAGATGATATTGAAGAAGAGGAATCCAAGGGTGGAAGTTTCTTTGTGAAACTATTAATCGTGCTTTTAACATTAATGTTATTGGCTGGCCTATTTTGGATTGTATATGATTCAATGGGTGGAAAGTTTGATTTCAAATCACTCTTTGGCTCTAAGAACGAGACAACTAGCGTAGTTGCAAACTCTGATGCGACGCCAGAACCTACAGCTACTCCAGAAGCTTCTGCAACTCCAGAGCCTACTCCGGAGACATTAGGTGAAGTTGAAGTTGTAATTGACTCCTTGAATATTCGTGCAGGTGCAGGTACAAACTTTGATGTAGTGGGAAGTGCAAAACATGGAGAGAAGTTTACTGTACTTTCTATTGAAAAAACAAGTGATTACACTTGGTACCAAATTGGTGAAAATAAGTGGCTTGCGGATAAGAATAATCAGTTCTTAACTTATCGTAAATAATGAAAGAGACCTCGCGGTCTCTTTTGTTTTAGAGTAGTTCTAACAAATCCTGTCTAGATAGTGTGGCACTGGATACACCTTCACCAGATAGAATACGGTCAGCTAGGTTTGATTTCTCTTTTTGTAGCTGGATGATTCGCTCTTCGATTGTATCCTTGATGATTAAACGGAAGACATTTACTACATTTGTTTGACCAATACGATGCGCACGGTCACTTGCTTGATTTTCAACAGCAGTATTCCACCAAGGGTCATAATGGATGACGATGTCTGCTGCTGTAAGATTTAGACCGGTGCCACCTGCCTTTAAAGAGATACAGAAGATAGGCACATCATCTTTTTGGAAGGATTCTACCATCTGCGCACGTTCACGTTGTGGGGTGGAACCGACAAGCTTATGATATCGAATACCCTTCTTATTAAACTCTTCGGTTAGGGTGTCTAGCATAGAAGTGAATTGAGAGAAGAGTAATATCTTATGTCCTTCTTCGATTGCGTTTTCTATGATATCTAAACAGAGCTCTTTCTTAGCAGAGTTGCCTTTGTAGTGGTCATAAATTAAGTGAGGATCACAACACAGTTGACGTAATCGTGTTAACTCTGCTAATACTGCAATCTTGTTTTCTTTGAATTCTTCATCACTTTGTTTCTGTAGCATTAACTTGAAACGCTGCACGCGTGCTTCATAGAGATCTTTTTGTTCATCTTCAAGTTTTCCATAATAAACATCTTCAATCTTATCTGGTAAGTCATGCAATACATCCTTCTTTCGTCTACGTAGGATAAATGGTGTTACCATCTTTTGTAGTTCTGCTTCTAGGAACTCATCCTGGTCACGAATGATAGGTAGTTCGTAGTTTGTACGGAACTTTTGATAAGAGCCGAAGAATCCTGGGAGGATAAAATCAAAGATAGACCAGAGTTCGCTTAAACGGTTTTCAATAGGTGTACCTGTCAAGGCAATGCGGAAGCGGCTGTTGATTGCTTTTACTGATTGTGCGGCTAGTGTAGATGCATTTTTGATGTATTGTGCCTCATCAATGACTTGACAAGAGAATTCCATTGTACGGTAGATATCAATATCACGCTTTAGCGCATCATAAGAGGTAATTAGAATATCATTCTCTAATGAAGTACGGATAAGTTCTTTGCGGATGTTTGCGAATCCTGAAATCATTGTGTAATGCATATTTGGCATAAATTTATTGATTTCATTGGCCCAGTTGTATACAAGGGAGGATGGACATACAATCAGCACACGTTTACGATCCTTCCAAGCCACAAGTAAAGATATGATTTGGATAGATTTACCTAAACCCATTTCATCCGCTAGTAATCCACCTAGATGATTTTCTTTTAGTGCATAAAGCCAACGGAAACCTTTCTTCTGATAAGGGCGCAAGATTGGCTCTATTTCCTGGGGAATAGTGTATTCGATATCTTCGATATCCTTCATATTGCGAATCAGTTTTCTAAAATTTTCTTCTGCTTGAATATCTAAGATAGAAGTCTTCGATAATTGATCAAGATAGGATGCACGATACGTAGGGATATCAATAGAGCCACTTGTAAATTGTGCATTACTAAGATTCATTGCGTCTTTGAAACTTGCAAGAGCTTGAATTTTTTCATCAATATCTACAAACTCACCACTCTTCAGACGATAGTATTTCTTCTTTGGATCATATTTACTGAGAATTTCATTGAGCTGTTTAAGATTAATTTGGTCACTGATTAGATTGAGTTGCAATAAATCATGATTCACTGATACGCCAATAGATACGCGGGGGTGGCTGTGAATCTTTAACTTCTTGAGAGATTCTGAGATGAACACATCAGCTTTAGCCTGCATTTCTAGGATACCAAATTTAATGAAGCGGTATACCTTATCATCGTCATCGGTTAGTACCATACGAGAGTTTGCGGAATCGTAGGCACTAAACCAAGGGGCAAAGAAATGGTCCATATTCTTTTCAATGGATAAATCACGATTCACTGTATTATCGTTAGGAATAAACACATTGTATTTTCCATGTGAGTAGATTGCGAAGAGTTCACCTGTAATCAGGTTGTCTTGTGGCATATCTAAATATATCTCAAAGCTAGGGACTTCTGGAAGATACTGAGTAGGATTAAATCCTTCTGTTTGAACAGTTAAATTCTTCTGCAAGATTGGGAATACATTTTTCGCAAAAGTTGCGATATCATCTTCACCAATAAAGATATTCTCTGATTTCGCACTATAGAAATAGTCGATTAATTTGCGGAAGGATTGGGAAGTCCTTACGTCACGGTAAAGTATCTGACGACTTTTATCAAAGAAGTAGCTATGTTTTTTGCCAGTAATATAAGGCAAAACATTTGTATGAAATTGATATCCATCATCAACTTTCTCGATAGAAGCGTTCATAGATGGTTGCCCATCAACTAGAGTATATGGTTGTAAGATACCGTAACTCTCTTTGATGTTGAATGGAAGATTTTGGATGGTATCCCAGAAGATATCGATTGCATAGGATTTTACCGTAATTGTACGACGTGGTAAATCAGCCGCATACATCATACGATACCCGGGAATACTTTGGTAAAGAGAATAGGAAGTTTCATCGTGTACATAATCAACTAAATATTGTACAAGAGGGCGATAGCGTTGGTGAAAGACTTGGAGTGTATGAGTAAACTCTAAAGATTTTCCATATTTCTTACTCTTTTCACCATCCAGATTCTCGACAAACTCCGTAATATTTTGAATTGAATAGAGATGTTCATTTAATAAACCAATTTTAAAACCTACCTCAAGCATGTCATTGCGGAACTTTGGGGAAATTTCTGGTTCTAAAATAATATTTAGTGGTCTTTCTAAAAAGTTACTTGTGTGTGCTTGATAACTCGATAAGAACTCTTTAAATGATTTATCGGTATGTTTCTTTCGCAAGGAAGGTTCAGGCTGTACTTCGTCGCGTTTTACGTAGGCAATAAGTACTGCTGCGATATGTTTACAAGGGGTATGGCGATAATCAAAATACTCGCAATCACAGGACATCTTTGTAATCCATTCATTTTGGGGGCTTAACTCTATGTTAACAACATGAACACTGTAATACTCTTCACCTTGAACATTAGCTGTAATCAGTTTGTAATGTTCATCATTCTCGGTAATTTCCATGTTAAAGACATTGGCTTCAGTATACTCTTGCATACCTCTAGCAAACATTTTCTCACCAATAAAAGCACGTACAAATTCAAGCGTTAACATAGAGCCTCCCTCCATTTCTTTATCCTTACATTCTAACATGTACCGCACGCAAATAATATATTATACTGTCTATATGGATGAAGTTAGATTACAGGAAATACACGATAAAGCACGAAAGGAACATGTCCCAATCATGTTGGATGATGGGATGGAATTCTTGTTGGAATATATACGTAGTCATGAAGGGATACGCGATATCTTAGAGATTGGTACTGCGGTAGGTTACTCAGCAATTCAGATGGCAAGTTTGCGTTGGGATATGGCCATCGATACGGTGGAAATTAATCCTATTATGTATGAACAAGCTACGAATAATATCATGCATGCAGGTTTACAGAATAGAGTACATGCATACTTACAAGATGCATATCAATTTGAAACAAAGAAGATCTATGATCTAATTTTTATAGATGCTGCGAAGTCTCAGTATCGCAAGTATATGGAACACTTCTTAAAAAACGCTAGAAGGGGTACGGTTTTCTTCTTCGATAATTTGCAGTTTCATGGCATTGTAGAATGTCCTGAACTTTCACAAAATCGTTCTACCGTACAATTGACTCGTAAGATTTTAAAGTTCCGTGAATATCTCAAAACAGATTCTCGTTTTGAAACAACGTTTCACCTTGATGTGGGGGATGGTATTGCAATTGCAGTGGTAAAGTAAAAGGCTTATCCGAATGGGTAAGCCTTTGGTGTATTAGAAGTGTCCGCTTGTATGACCAAATCCACCACCACTACTAGAGTGGAAACCACCACTTCCACCGCTACTCTTAGCTGGAGGATTATAAGTGCGTGTCTCGGAGCGGTATAGATACATATCTTGTGCCCTTTGAAGTTTTAGACCGCCTTGTGGTATGTATGCATACGCTTCATGTGAAATACCTTTTGTCTTATGTTTACTTCTAAAGAATAGGATTGTGACAATAGAAATAATGAGTGGAACGATTGCAGTGATACTACCCTTGATAATATAAGGTGTAACGATAGTACTTGAGCATTCATCAAGGAATACTTTTGCGCCTTCTCCATATTCGTTATATTTTAAGTGATCAGATACGACGGCACTTGCGATATTTTCTCTCGCTCTTGCGTCGAAAATTTTATTTGCCTTTTTACCGTGTACTGTAATATCAAACTTACGGTCTTCCATCGTTAGAGTTAGCATGACGCCTTCTTTTTCATCACCGATTCCAAGGCCTTCGGAATTGAAGATACTTTCGGAATATT
>ERZ773213.665-NODE-665-length-19881-cov-12.843589_pt1 | contig 19881 bp, 11 predicted proteins | sample MGYA00580996_ERZ773213 | MGnify/ENA primary metagenome ERZ773213 (study PRJEB29015, sample SAMEA2738152) | human oral metagenome | biome: human oral; feature: human-associated habitat; material: saliva | place: China | collected 2197 ...
AGCGTTCGACTGAAAATCGAAAGGTCACCGGATCGACGCCGGTCGGAGCCACCAGATAAAACCCCCGCAGCGCGGGGGTTTTGCTTTACCCATTTCACACCAAGTACTGCGCGCTAACTTTTCCACGTTGCCATCTTGTCAACAATGTGAGCTACATAACATTTCTTCTTCAATAACCCGAACACCCCCTTACAAAGCGCAGCAGCATGCGGCTCAGCCACCCTCCCACCTTCCCAAAAACATAGAGGGGAAGGAGGGCTTCCATACCCAAAAGCGATACGCACTTGAATCCCCGCACCAAAGCTCACTAATATTTAGATATCCCACACAGATATTTCAGGAGATTTTAAGGTGTTCACACGCGTAAAAAAGGCTGCGGGATCAGCAGTTTCGGGGCTCGCAATGCTCCTCTCTTGCTTCCTTGCATTGGCCTACATCGTTGTTTCTCAGGCAGGCGCTTCCCAGGCAGCAACCATCAACGACATCGTTAAAGATGTCCGCCTTTCCGGTGTCAGTGCTTCTACAAAGCTCGGCATTGGCACCATGATGCAGGTTGACTTCACCATCGATGGAACCGGCAAGAACATCCGTGAAGGTGACACCTTCACCATCCAAGCTCCTGCAGAACTCAATACCTTCGCAGCAACCGGCACGAAGCTTGAGTTCGACATGACGGCTCCCGACGGTGCAGTTGCGGTCAAGTGTTCGGCTCCCGCACCTCAACCCGGAGCAATCATCACCTGTACTTTCACCGATTACGCGAATACTCACCAGATCACCACCGGATCCGGCTGGGCGAAGATGAGCGCTGCAGCAAAGACCAATGCAGCTGCGGTCACCTTCACCATTGACGGCAAGGCAGTCTCAGTTCCCCTCCCCGGCGATGGCACTGGCATCGGTGATACCAATCTCGGAAAGACCACCAAGCACAACAAGGGTGGCACCGTCGACAGTGACGACGCCTCGCTGATCAACTGGTCGATCAACGTCATCGAATCAGGAATCTCTGTGAGCACCATTACCGTCGAGGACACCTTCCAAGATGACAACGGCGGCTACACGCTGGCTAACGAGCCTTCAATGTCCGTTTGGGCAAACGGTGATGATTTCCCGCTGGGCGAGTCAACCTCTGTGTCCAATGGCGACGCTATCAACGGCGGTGTCTTCACCGTGACGAAGAAGGCGGATGGCACCGGCTTCACCGCCACGTGGCCCAAGGGCACCGGAAATGCGGTGTACTCGATCTCCTACAACACCAAGATTAAGAACCCGGCTATGGTCGGAAAGTCCGCAACCTTCAAGAACAACGCCTCGGTGAACGGAGTTGTCCTTAACGGTAAGGCTGTGATCACTGCTGACGGTGGCGGCTCCACCGAAGGCAACACGACCACGACTCCTACCCCGGCTGTGACCACGACTCCGACCCCGACGGTCACAACCACCACACCTACCCCCGTGGTGACCACGACCCCAACCCCCGTCGTCACGACCACAACTCCCTCCACCCCCACCACCACGGCAACCACGTCGCCCACTCCGGCCGTGACAACCACACCTACCCCATCGGCTACCACCTCCACACCTGCGCCGTCGACCTCGACGACCAGCACGACGCCTCCGGCAAGCACCCAGAGCACAACTCCTCCGCTTCCGCCGGCTCCCTCTGAGAGCATTCCGCCCGTGAAGCCCTCGGCAAAGGAACCAAACCGTTCCCTTGCCTCTACGGGAGCAACGACGCAGATTGTCCTCGGCGCAGCGCTGAGTGCGGCCACAGCTGGCGGTGTTCTAGTTGCCCGCAAGCGTCGCGAGCAAGCCTGAAAGATAGGCGCTTAACTCCTGATGTGGGTGGGGCCTCCACGCGTTCTCGCGTGGAGGCCCCACCCACATGTTCTTTTATCTACGCACAGTCTGCATCTACCAGCGCAGGAACAAACGAAAAATCAGTCTTCGCGGGTTGTCACTTCGATGATCTGAACTTCCGCAGAATCAGGAATATCCGCAGCGCGCGGAGTTGAGGAAGCTCCGGCGCCCGCTCCGGCCTCGTCAACGACCGTGCTATCGACGACACGCACCCCGGGGCGAGGCGCCCAATATCCCGCGCGTCTACTCCCCTGACCGCCTCCACGCGTGAGGGCCCGGCGCAGCAAGAAAAGAAAAACGCCGACGATCACCAAGATGGCAACGACGACGAAGATAATGAGGTTGCCCAAGGCAGTAAGTAGTGTGCCAATCATGTCTTCACCCTACACCGCACCCCTGTTGCGTGAGACAATGGAGACCTCAGCTCATAACGAACAAAGCGCAGGCCGCGCCGCCTACTGAACGCTAAAGTTCGCACCGGTTTCAGGCATAAAAGGGGTCGATATTTTATGGGGAATAGAGTCGAAACCCAGGACCGCCTTTTGGCCGCGACCCGTCAGATCATCATCAACGAAGGCATTGAAGCGACCTCTCTCGAACACATCTGCTCGGTAGCCGGTTTTACCCGCGGGGCGTTCTACTCGAATTTCTCTTCAAAGGATTCACTGCTGGGAATCCTTGCTGAAGCCGAGTATTCCGACCTTATCCAGCGCCTTCGCGAGCGCGTGCTCCTGTGGGAAAACGCCCAAACACCAGCATCTCGAAATGACGATGGAGACCGCCACCTCCTCATGGAGAATCTTCTTTTCGAAGCACTGGACGCGATCCACATCGATCAGGGCCTCTACATCCTCCACTCCGAAATGCTCATGCGTTCCATCCGTGATGCGGAATGGGGGATGCGCCTCCTCGACCTCAACCGCGAGTTCGCCGATCAACTCGGCTCGGTCCTGCACACGATTCTCACCGCTGCAGGTCGAGAACTCACCGTCCCCATCGGCGCTCTCACCCAAAGCGTGATCGGCGTCGTCATGCGTGCCGCCGGCCTTGCGGGATGGCGCGAGGCAATCCGCGCCTACCGCAGCGAGCACAGCACGGCTACCGATTCGGGGTATCCAGCGCCTACGCCTCGGGAAAATCATCCACCCGTGCCCGCAGCGCACACCGCTTCCCAGGCCAGCCCCGCAACCCGCTCAATTCTTGAGGTTGTTTTGGTGCTTCTCTACGCGTGCTCGCGCGAAGCCGAGTAGCCCGGCTCATACTTTTCACCCCAAAAATGCTGCCGCGATACACCTCGGTATCACACACTAAGGCTTTTAATAGAAAACTCTAAGAGTGGCGGTATTTAGCCACAAACTCGTCGCCATCCCGGACCGCTGTTCGCACGACCGGGAAGAATATGCACCCCTGTATTTGTTCAGCTATGCACCGGCTTGAACGATGGGCATGATGCATATCGACACCACTGCGCCCATCCTTCACTGCGATGAGGTTGACTCAACGAACACTCTTCTCGCCCGTGCTGCACGCGGCGAGCTACCCACTGACGAGGCCTTCGCCCCCCTTGTGGGCCGCGCGGCGGCCTCGGGATGCGCGCTTTGGGCTGAGCGACAAATTCACGGGCGCGGACGCGACGGCCGGGTATGGCTCTCCTCCGATGAGGCACTCACTTTTTCTCTCCTCATCGAAGTCAGCGAAGCTGAGATGCAATGGCTCACGGCTCTTGCCGGGGTAGCACTCCTGCGCACAATCAAAGCCACCCCGGCCTTCCACCTCGATTCTGAACTTTCATTGAAGTGGCCCAACGACCTTCTTCTCGGTGGCCGTAAACTCGCCGGTATCTTGTGCGAGCACGTTGATCTGGCGGCGTCTGGCCACCTCGTCATTGTGGGCGTCGGTCTGAATATCGGTGCCCTTCCAGAGGCGGTCAAGGACTTTGCCGCAACCATTGAATGCGCCTTTGATTCTTCCTCTCGCGAAGCTTTCATCGATGCTTTCCGAGGCAATCTTGCGGATTGCATCTCGTCTGGTGACCTTGCCGCTTGGCGTGAGTCCTATTCCTCCCTCGTCGCGGTGTTTGGTCGCGAGTGCCCTGTGCATCTGCCCGGAGGAACAGTCGTTTCAGCGATCCCCCTCAGCATCGATGATCATGCCCACCTCGTGTGTCAATCACGAGAAGGCGAAATTTTCACTGTCACAACCGGGGAACTTTCCCCCACCCCACTCCTGGAAGGACACCTGTCATGACGAATGCCCTTTCTCCCGTTCTCGTTGCGAACCGAGGTGAAATTGCGGTTCGCGTCATCCGCACGCTGCGCGAACTCGGTCTTGAATCGATTGCCGTTTACGCGGAAGCAGACCGCGACACCCTCGCCTGCGAACTCGCGACATCCGCATACTCCCTAGGCGGACGCAGCGCTGCAGAAACCTATCTCAATCCCGAAGCAATCCTCGAGGTCGCAAAGAAGTCTGGCGCCCGCGCCATTCACCCGGGATATGGCTTCCTCTCTGAGAACGCTGACTTCGCTGCTCGCGTGCAAGAAGCCGGACTAATCTGGATTGGTCCTTCTCCCGAGGCCATCGATGCCTTGGGCGATAAGATCCGCGCTCGAGCGCTTGCGGATTCTTGCAATGTCCCAACCATCGCCGGTCAGTCTCTTGAGGGAACGAACGCCGAGGACGCCATTGCGCTGGCCAACGAAATTGGCTACCCGGTCCTCATCAAGCGCGCCGATGGCGGTGGCGGACGCGGAATTACGCGTTTTAATTCCGACTCGGAACTGCGTGAGTTCTACACGAATCTTGTCGATCCCCAGACACTGTCCCTGTGCTTCATGGAGAAGTTCATCGCACGCGGTCGCCACGTCGAAACACAGTGCGCACGTGATTCCTTTGGCACTTTTGCCGTCGTCTCGACCCGCGATTGCTCGGTCCAGCGCCGCAACCAGAAGGTCGTCGAGGAAGCTCCCGCTCCCTTCATTTCGCAGGACCTGCATTCCCGCCTCGAACACTTCTCTCGCGCGCTCTTCGACGCGGTGAACTACGTGGGGGTCGGAACCTGCGAGTTCCTCGTCGAAGAGGGTCATGCCTACTTCCTGGAAGTTAACCCTCGTCTTCAAGTCGAGCACACCGTCTCCGAAGAAGTCACCGGATTAGACCTTGTCGCTGAGCAGCTTCGCATCGCTCACGGTCTTCCCCTGAACATTATTCCCCCCGTGCGAGGCCACGCTATCGAAGTGCGCGTCACAAGCGAAGACCCAGCTAATGAACTTATGCCGGCAACCGGACGCCTCGGTGCAATTCAGTGGCCGGGCGGCCCGGGGGTGCGCATCGACTCTTTCATCCGTCCGGGCGAAGAAATCGGTACCGATTTCGACTCTCTCATCGCCAAGATCACTGTCCACGCACCGACCCGCATCCAGGCGATCATCCGTCTCCAGCGGGCGCTCGATGAGCTCAGCGTTGAGGGGCTTCCCACCTCCACTCCCCTGCTCTCACACATCCTCGCAACCCCGCAGTTTAGAAGCGAAGAAGGAGATGCCCTGGGCGTCTACACTCAGTGGCTCGAGCGCGAGGGAATCCTCACCGAGGTCGCCGAGAGCGTGCGCGCGCAGGGCACAAGCCCCGCCGAGGCCTCGGAAGAAGGACGCGAGGAATGCGCAGTTATGCGCTCCTTCGTCATCGAAGTTGACGGTAAGCGCGTCGCCCTCAAGCTCCCCAGCGATCTCCTGAGCGCAACAGGTGCAGAGGGCGCGGGACGTCCACGGCCTCGTCAGCCACTGCGACGCGCACTACGCCAGCGCGCAAACGCGGCCGAGGAAGGACCCAATGTCACCTCGCCCATCCAGGCAACCGTCATTCGCGTTGCCGTTGAAGAAGGCCAAGAGGTCGAAGAAGGCGAACTCGTCGCCGTCATCGAGTCCATGAAGATGGAAAAGACCCTCACCGCAGGATGCAGCGGAACAATCGCGAAGATTCACGTGACAGCCGGCGACACCGTCAAAGCCGGAGACGTCCTGGTGAGCATTAAGGAGGAAGCATGACTCCGTCAAGCACTCATCGCCTCAAGGAAACCGAAGAACACGAGGCCATCGGTCGTCGTAATTTCTACGATCGCACGCACTCCATCCTAGAGGCAGCAGAAGAACGAGCACGCGAATCACAGCACGCGCGAGGCCGCAAGACCGCCCGCGAGCGCCTGGATTTCCTCCTCGATGAGGGCTCTTTCAACGAACTCAACCGCTACGCAGGCGGAGACATCGAGGCCGGAGAGCTTGGTTCGGCCGTGATCACCGGTATCGGCACTCTCGATGGGCGTCCGGTTGCCGTTTACGCTCAGGATTTTTCAATCCGCGGTGGCACGCTGGGCAAGGTCGAGGGAGATAAGATCCTTCTCCTGATGGACCGCGCAATTTCGATGCGCATTCCGATCATTGCCCTGCTGGACTCGGGTGGTGCGCGCATTCAAGAAGGCGTGACCGCACTTGCGCAATACGGTCGAATCTTCCGGAAGACCACCGAGGCCTCGGGAGTCGTCCCGCAGATTTCGGTGATCCTCGGTCCCTGTGCGGGAGGCGCAGTCTACGGGCCCGCACTGACGGACTTCATCATCATGACGAAGAACTCCTCGTACATGTTCGTTACCGGCCCCTCTGTTGTGAAGGCGGCGACCGGCGAGGAGATTTCCTCGGAGGACCTGGGCGGCGGCGACCTGCACAATTCAGTTTCGGGTGTTGCCCACTTCCTGGCTGAGGACGAGGAAGAAGCCCTCGAATACGCGCGCACTCTTCTGTCTTACCTTCCCCAAAACTGCGATAAGAAGCCCCCGCGCTATCTCTTCGAAGACGACGGGACCGAGGCTCGCGCCCGCGAGGTCGCCTCTTTGGTTCCTGAATCCCCCAAGCAGGACTACGACATGGTCGAAGTCATCGAGGCCCTTGTGGACCACGGTGAATTCCTTGAGGTCCAGCCGCTCTTCTCTCCGTCGATCGTCGTCGGTTTTGCGTGCTTCGAGGGCCGTCCCGTGGGAATCGTCGCGAATCAGCCCAGCGTGGACGCGGGAACCCTAGACGTGAACGCCTCGGAGAAGGCGGCACGTTTCGTCCAATTCCTTGATGCCTTCGGGATTCCGATCATCACCTTGGTCGATGTTCCCGGATATCGCCCCGGTTCCGAACAGGAACGCGCGGGAATCATCCGCCGTGGCGCCAAGCTTATTACCGCCTACGCAACGGCCACGGTTCCTATGATCACCGTCATTATTCGAAAGGCTTTTGGCGGCGCCTACATCGTCATGGGGTCAAAGTCGCTGGGCGCAGATATGAACTTCTCGTGGCCCGCGTCCCAAATTGCCGTGATGGGCTCTGAAGGCGCGGTGGACATTGTCTTCCGCCGCCAGCTGGCCGCCGCAGGCAAGGAAGGACGCAACGTTGCTGAGCAGCGCGCGCACTACCAGGAAATGTACGAACGCCAATCGATGAACCCGAATCTCTCACTGAAAAATGGCGAACTCGATGCCCTTATCGAGCCCTCCATGACCCGCGAATATATCTGCCGCTCACTGGCAGTTCTCCACTTGAAAGACCGTACGGTCACCACCCCTCGTGTCCACGACAACGCCCCTATGTGATGAGGAAAGTAGATCAATCATGACTGTATTTTTTACCGAAATCCCCACTCCCTATGCATTGACTTTTGCGGGACAGGGGTCCTCGTGGCGCCCTGCTCTGACGTCCTCTTTGTCCTTCCCGCCTCACGCGCAGATGCTTCGCACCTACTACGCGCAGGTGCGTGAGCTTCTCGCTCCTATCGCCGCAGATCTGCTCACCAGTGCACCGGGTTCTTTGGAGCGTCTCAATGGCTTGATGAACGGCGATACCTCTGATCTGCCCTCCGATGCCTCGCCTTCGGTGTCCGTTCCCGGGATTACCTTCGCACAGCTCGCTTCTCTTGCTGACCTTGACGCAACCCAGCTCGACATTCACACGAGTTCTCCCGTGCTCTTGGGCCACTCCCAGGGCATCTTGGGCGCCGAAGTTGCACGCGCGTGGATCGCCCGCGATGACCAGCGCGTCACCCACGTCCTTGCTCTCGCTATCCTCATCGGTAGCGCGGCGCAGTCCCTGAGCGTTCGCCTCGGCGCGACGAAGCTTGGGGATGCGACCCCGATGCTGTCCGTACGCGGGCTCCCCTGCTCGATGATTTCCGAGGCCGTGGATACCCAAGCGGTTTCTCTTGCGGTCGTCAACGGCCCACGTTCCGTCGTTCTTTCGGGCCGCCCCGACGATCTTCAGGCTTTCCGTCACGCGCTTGAGTCTCGCGTTGCCGCCGAAAACCGCGCATTGGAAGAACACCTCAAGGGCGGTACTCCCCTCGAGGCAATTTTCGAATTCCTCCCCGTTGCAGCTCCCTTCCACTCTGACATGCTCGAAGAGGCCGTCGCGCAGGTTGCTGCGTGGACACGGAGCCTTGCCGAGGCTGGCCACAGCATTGACGACACCGAGGCCGAGCGCGTTGCTCGCGCAATCCTTGTTGAGCGCGATGACTGGTCGGCAGCTGTTGCCTCTGCCGTGTCGGAAGGCGTCAAGGTCTTCATCGATCTTGGCCCCTCGAATATGCTTACGCGCCTGACCCAGGATCTCCTGGATGGAACTGGCGCTCAGATTGTGGACGCATCAACGAATGCCCGTCGCACCGAACTCGATGAGACCGGTTCGCACTATGAGCCGGAAGCCGACTGGTCGCGTTTTGCTCCCAAGGTTGTTGCCCTTCCCGATGGCCGCCACGTCGTCTCGACCGCCTTCACGCGCCTGACGGGCCGTTCCCCCATTGTTCTTCCCGGTATGACCCCGACGACCGTTGGTCCTCGGATCGTCGCAGCGGCAGCAAACGCTGGACACTGGGCAGAAATGGCCGGTGGCGGACAGTATTCCGAAGAGGTCTTCACCGAGCACCGCTTGGAGCTTCAGAAACTTCTTGAGCCCGGTCGCAGTGCCGGTTTCAACACGATGTTCTTTGACCGCTTCATGTGGAACCTGCAATTCGGCGTCAATCGAATTGTCCCCAAGGCTCGCCGCGCGGGTGCGCCCATCGATGCGGTGACCATCGCCGCGGGTATTCCTGAATTGGACGAGGCCCGCGAGTTGATCGCCCAGCTGCGCGCCGATGGTTTTGAGTACCTGTGCTTGAAGCCCGGAACCGTTGAGCAAATCGAGCAGGTCCTGCGCATTGCTCGCGCGAATCCCGAGCACACGCTCATTATCCAGGTCGAAGACGGCCACTCTGGTGGCCACCACTCGTGGGAAAACCTGGATGATCTGCTCTTGGCGACCTACGGACATATTCGTCGTACTCCCAATGTTGTTCTGGCTGTCGGTGGCGGTATCGGCTCGGCTGCCGATGCGGCACGTTACATCACCGGCCAGTGGTCCGTAGACCTGGGATCCCCGGCGATGCCCGTCGATGCGGTGCTCGTGGGAACGGCCTCGATGGCCACTTTGGAAGCGGAAACTTCCCCGCAGGTCAAGCAGCTCCTCAAGGACACCCCCGGCGTCGGCGAAGATGGTTGGGTCGGTAGCGGAAAGGTCCGCGGCGGAATGACCTCGGGCCTGTCGCACCTGGGCGCCGATATGCACGAGATCGAGAACTCCTCTGCACGCGCATCGCGCCTCATTCACGAGGTCGGATCCGATCTTGAGGCGATCAATGCACGCCGCGATGAGCTCATTGAGGCCATGAACAAGACGGCCAAGCCCTACTTCGGCGAATTGTCCGAAATGACCTACGCCGAGTGGGCGCGCCGCGTTATCGACTTGTCCTACCCCTGGGCGGATTGGACGTGGACGGATCGCGCTCTGGATCTCTTCCACCGCATCGAGTCTCGTCTCAACCCCACCGACCACGGCGATATTCCGACTCTCTTTGAGAGCCGCGAGGATCTTGAGGACGGCCAGGCAGCACTGTCTCGCCTTCTTGAGGCCTACCCCCAGGCAGAGACGACTCGGGTTGTCCCCGCCGATGTCGCATGGTTCCCGGCCTTGTGCCGCAAACACCACAAGCCGATGCCTTTCGTTCCGGTTCTTGACGGCGATCTGGCTCGCTGGTGGGGAACGGATACCCTCTGGCAGTCTCAAGATGCCCGTTTCGATGCCGATGCTGTCCGCATCATTCCCGGTCCGCGTTCGGTCGCTGGTATTGATCGCGTGAACGAGCCCATCGGTGAGATGTTTGCACGTTTCGAGCAGGCAGTTGTCGATGCTCTTGCTCCCTCGTCCGCACAGGTCCCCCACGTGTGGTCACGTTTCCACGACCTGGAGGATGCGGCCTCGTTCCTGCGGGAAATCTCCCACATTCAGTGGGCGGGCAACCTGGTCGACAACCCCGCATACACCTCGGTGGACGCGACTGAAATTCTCCACGACGAGGCCGGCTACTCGATCCGCATTCACTGCGATTCAATGTGGGACCAGACCCCGAACAGCTCGCACCATTCGGTGGAATACATCGATATCCCGGTTCTTCTGTCCAGCGCGTGCATGACTGGTGCCTACCCGGTTGTTGACATGTCACGCCTGTCCGTGACCGCTTATGACCTGCTTGCGGGTGCTGCGGGCGTTGGAACGACGACTGTGAATGGCGACCACATCGAGAAGATGCCCGCGGTTATCCCGGGCGAGGGATTTGGCATTGTTCGCGATGCCTTCACCTTCACCGAAAACCTGGGCTTTGCTCACGGTGCGGTGACCGGTGGCGCGCTGTCGACCCAGCTGGCCTCGGGAGTTCCCGATGCGCTTGTTGGCCCCTGCTGGCCTGCAATTTACGCAGCGCTGGGTTCGGCAATGTACCAGGGCGTTCCCGTCATCGAGGGCCTGGTCAACGCCGTGCACTTGGACCACTCGATCTTCTTGGACCGCGAGCTGCCCTCCTTCGGTTCTCGCGTCGAGGTCGAGGGACGCTGCGCCGAGCTCGCTGAGTCTTCCGCGGGTCGAGTCGTGCGCGTCGAACTGGAGCTTTCCGTTGAAGGCGAAGTCTTTGCACGCATGGTTGAGCGCTTCGCGATCCGAGGCCGCATTGCCTCGACTCAGCCGCCGGCCCCCGCTCCCGAGGTCGCCGATTCCTTCGTTGATACTCCGCGTTCTTTCCTGCGTCACGTGCGTGTCCAGGCACCGGAGAATATGACGGCGTTCGCCATTGTTTCTGGCGATTTCAACCCGATTCACACCTCCTATGCGGCCGCGCGCCTGTCTGGTCTGAGTGCACCGCTGGTCCACGGAATGTGGCTCTCGGCAACCGTTCAACATGCATTGTGCGCACACTCCACTCAGCCGGTCGATAGCCCCGACACTCTGGGTGTCATTCGTTCGGTTGAAATGCCCGAGGCTGAGATCTCGGCGTGGTCGTACCGCATGTTCGGCATGGTCCAGCTCAACGACATCGTGGATATCACGATTGAGCGCGTGGGCCGTATCGGCGGCGAGCTCGTCCTTGAAGCGACCTGCCGTATTGGCGATGAGGTTGTCTCGATTGCCCGTGCACGCACTCGCGCACCGCGCACCGCCTATGTCTACCCCGGTCAGGGTATTCAGCGCCAGATGATGGGCTTGGAGCACATGTCTGCGACTGCCCGCAGCGTCTGGGCACAAGCGGATGCACATACTCGCAAGGCCCTGGGCTTCTCGATTGAATCGATTGTCCGCACGAACCCGACCGAACTTCGCGTTGGTTCCGAGACCTTCCGTCACCCCAAGGGCGTCCTCAACCTCACGCAATTCACTCAGGTCGCTCTGGCGACGCTTGCCTACGCGCAAACCGAAGAACTGCGCGCCGATGGGGCCTTTGAAGAGCATGCCTTCTATGCGGGCCACTCGCTGGGTGAATACACCGCACTGTCGGCCTACGCGCAGATCTTCCCCCTCGAGCAAGTCCTGGAGATCGTCTTCCAGCGCGGATCGGCCATGCACCACCTGGTCGAACGTGATGCGCAGGGACGCTCGAACTACGCAATGGGAGCGCTGCGTCCGAACCAGTTCGGAATGGGTGACGCCGAGGTCCGCGATTACGTCGCCTCGATCGCCGAAAAATCCGGCGAGTTCTTGGAGATCGTCAACTACAACCTGGCTGGCTCCCAGTACTCCGTTGCCGGAAGCATTGCTGGATTGAAGGCTCTGGAAGCCGATACCGCTGAGCGCGCACGCGCACACGGCGGCCGCCGCGCCCTCATCATGATTCCGGGAATTGATGTTCCCTTCCACTCCTCGCGACTGCGCGCAGGCGTTCCGGCGTTCCGCAACAAGCTCGATTCCTTGCTTCCCGAGAGCATCAACCTTGATGTCCTCCAGGGTCGCTACATTCCGAACTTGGTTGCACGTCCCTTCGAGTTGAGTCGGGACTTCGCACAGTCGATCCTCGAGGTTGTTCCTTCCGAGGCGACCCAGACGCTTGTCGACAATTGGGACGAGGCCGCGGCCAATCCTCAGTCGACCGCGCGCACCCTGCTCATCGAGCTTCTCTCCTGGCAATTCGCTTCCCCGGTTCGCTGGATCGAAACTCAGGACCTGCTCTTCAGTGCTCCTCCCAAGGGATTGGGCGTCGAACGCCTCGTTGAAATCGGCCTGGCTTCCTCGCCGACCTTGGCGAATATGGCATCGAAGACCCTGTCCCTGCCCGCTTTCGCACAGGTTCAAGTCGATGTCTTGAACGTTGAACGCGATAGCGCCCGCGCTCGTAACGAGGATGCGGTTGCCGCCCCCGAGCGCGCGCAGGCAGACTCCCCCGCTTGCGCCGACGAAGCCGCACCCGCAGAAAGTGCAGCCCCGGCCTCGGCAGTGGAAACGCCCGCCGTCGAGGTGGAGACCCAAGCCCCTGCAGCGCCCGCACCGGCTGCCGCAGCAAGCGGAACCATGCCGGAGCTGCCCCTTTCCGCCTCGGACGCGATCCGTATCCTCTTGGCCTTCTCGAACAAGCTCCTCCCCGAGCAGATCGAGTCCACGGACACGGTCGAAACCCTGACCAATGGCGTTTCCTCGAAGCGTAACCAGCTCCTCATGGACATGGCAGCCGAGCTCTCTGTATCCACAATTGACGGTGCCGCCGAGGCATCCATGGGCGATCTCTTCGCGACGATCGATTCACTGGTGCCCTCCTATGCAGCCTTCGGACCGGTCCTGTCCGAAGCAATCAACTCCAAGCTAAGGAAGATCTTCGGATCCGCAGGCCTGCCCGCAACCTTCACCACCGGTTACGTCAAGGACAACTGGGGCCTGTCCGAGCAGTGGGCTGCACGCGTGAACGCAGAAATCCTTCTCGGCACACGTGATGGCGACTCCGTGCGCGGTGGTAGCCTCTCGACTTTGCCGGGGTCGGTTTCCTCCGCAAAGGACGCCTCGGCACTCATTGACCAGGCTCTGGCACTGATTGCGGCCCGAGAGGGACTAACCCTCAGCCGCCCGAATGCGGGTGGCTCGGCCGGTGGCGAGGTCGTTGATTCAGCCGCGCTGCGCGATCTGGAATCGCGAGTCCTCGGTGATCAGGGAATCTTGGCAACCCAGGCGCGCGATATTCTCAAGGCTCTTGGCCTGGCAGATGCTCCTGTCGTCACCGAGATCGAGGATTCTTCCTCCTTGATTGCCGCTGTCGAGGCCGAGCTGGGAGCAAATTGGGAAGCCTCCGTTCGCCCCGCTTTCGACGAGCGTCGCGCGGTTCTCTTGGATGACCGCTGGGCAACCGCGCGCGAAGATCTTGCACGCATCTTCGCCGGTTCTCTTGACTCCGCCGATGTTCCCGCAGAACGCTTGCGTGGAGGCGGCAAGTCCTTGAGCGCATTGGCGTCCTGGTATGCCGCTCACACGGCGGATGCGGACTTGAAGGCCTACTTCACGAAGGTTTCCGAGGCCGCCCTTGAGACAGTCGAAGGCCGTTTCGCTGGAGATGTCGCCGTTGTCACCGGCGCGGCTCCCCACTCGATCGCTGCCGCGGTCGTGGGCGAGCTGCTCGCTGGAGGCGCGACCGTCATCATGACCTCTTCTCGCGTCAACGATGCTCGCCTGACCTTCGCCAAGGAGCTGTACCGCACCCACGCCAACATGGATGCAGCCCTGTGGGTTGTTCCCGCGAACATGGCGTCCTTCCGTGACGTCGACGCACTGATCTCGTGGGTGGGTAGCGAACAGACCGAAACGCATGGTGCAACGACCGAGGTCGTCAAGCCCGCGCTTCTGCCTGATCTTTTCGTTCCCTTCGCAGCGCCTCGCGTTTCTGGAACCGTTGGTTCGGATCCTCAGGGTGCGCTCGCTCAGGAACGCCTGCTTTTGTGGAGCGTCGAGCGCGCAATCCACCTCCTCGCCGGCCTCGGCGCGGACACCGCTCCCGATCACCGCACGCATGTCCTGCTCCCGGGTTCCCCGAACCGCGGAATCTTCGGCGGCGACGGCGCCTACGGCGAGGCAAAGGCCGCTTTCGATGCGATCGCGACCAAGTGGGAGCACGAGTCCGGTTGGCCGACGCGCACAACCATCGCTCACCCGCTCATCGGTTGGGTCCAGGGCACCTCGCTCATGGGTGGCAACGATGTCCTCGTTCCCGCTGCTCAGGCAGCCGGTGTTCACGTCTACACGACCGAAGAAATCGCCGGAGAGCTCGCTGAGCTCCTGACCCGCGAGGTCCGTGAGCAGGCTGCTCAGGCTCCTGTTCACGCCGATCTCACGGGCGGCCTCGCCGATGCGGGACTCGACCTTCCGGCATTGGCACGTCAAGCACGCGAGCAGGCCGCGGCCTCGGCGCACGAAGCCACGGAACAGGCCCCGGCAAGCGTTCGTGCACTGCCCAACCCGCATGCTCCGGCTCTGGCTGCTCCTCTCGCGTGGGATACTCCGCGAGCAAGCTTGCGCGATCAGATTGTCATCGTCGGCACCGGCGAGATCGGTACGTGGGGTTCGGGTCGTACCCGCCAAGAAGCTGAGTTCGGTGAGGACTTCGACCTGACCGCAGCCGGCGTACTGGAAATGGCCTGGATGATGAAGCTCATCACCTGGTCCGAAAGCCCGCAGCCCGGCTGGTACGACGCTTCTGGCGCACCGGTTGACGAGGCCGAGATCTACGATCGTTTCCGCGATGAGGTCGTGGCCCGATCGGGTATCCGTCGCTTCAACGACGATTCAAACATGGTTGACTGCGGTTCGAATGACGTTCGCACGGTCTTCTTGACCTCCGAGCAGACCTTCACCGTGGACACGAAGGCTGAGGCCGAAGACTACGTCTTGGCAGATCCTTCGCACACGACGATCTGGGAAGAAAACGGCACCTGGCACGTCACCAAGTCCGCCGGTTCCCCCGTCCAGGTCCCCGCGCGAGCAACCCTGACCCGCACGGTCGGTGGCCAGATCCCGCAAGACTTCGATCCGGCGCAATGGGGTATTCCCGCTTCCATGGTCGAGGCCCTAGACCGCATCGCCGTATGGAACCTCGTCACCGCAGTGGACGCCTTCATCTCCTCGGGCTTCTCCCCCGCTGAGCTCCTGCAGGCCGTCCACCCCGCGGATGTGTCCTCGACACAGGGCACGGGTATTGGCGGCATGGAGTCCCTGCGTCACGTCTTCCTCTCGCGCTTCCTGGGAGAGGATCGCCCGCAGGACATCCTTCAGGAGGCCCTGCCCAATGTTGTGGCCGCACACACCATGCAGTCCTTCATCGGCGGCTACGGCCAGATGATCCACTCGGTGGGCGCCTGCGCGACCGCAGCGGTTTCCATCGAGGAAGCCGTCGACAAGATTCGCCTGGGCAAGTCCGACTTCGTTGTTGCCGGCGGTATCGACGATATCTCCGTCGAGTCGCTGACCGGTTTCGGCAACATGAACGCGACCGCCGAGTCCGCCGCGCTTGAGGCACGCGGAATTACCCCGCGTCACTTCTCTCGCGCTGGAGACCGTCGTCGTGCAGGCTTCCTCGAGGCCGCTGGTGGTGGCACCCTGCTGGTGACCCGCGGCGATATCGCAGCGGATCTGGGACTGCCGGTCCAGGCGGTTGTCGCCTACGCGCGTTCCTTCGCAGACGGTGCGCACACCTCGATCCCCGCCCCCGGCCTCGGCGCTCTGGCTGCTGCGCGCGGTGGACGCGATTCCGCGCTCGCCCACGCGCTTGCCGATCTGGGACTGAGCGCGGACGATATCGCGGTTGTGTCCAAGCACGACACCTCGACTCGCGCGAATGATCCGAACGAGGCCGAGCTCCACTCGCGCCTGTCGGCAGCCCTGGGACGAAGCGAGGGCAACCCGCTCTACGTTGTCTCTCAGAAGACCCTGACCGGTCACGCGAAGGGTGGCGCTGCACTCTTCCAGGCAGCGGGCCTCATCGATATCTTCCACCGCCAGGAAATCCCAGCAAACCGCTCTCTGGATTGCTTGGATCCCGACATGGCGCAGTGGATGCCGCTCCTGTGGCTGCGCAAGCCACTGGATGTCTCTGCGTCCCCGGTTCGCGCGGGCGTGCTGACCTCCCTGGGATTCGGTCACATCGCGGCAATGGTTGTCTTGGCGCACCCGGGTGCCTTCGAGGCCGCTTTGCTGGCCGAACGCGGCGAGGCTGCGCTGGCCCAGTGGCGCGAGCGCGCCCAGGCACGCCTCGAAGAGGGACGTCGTCACCTGGACGAGGCCATGATTGGCCGCGCGCAGCTCTTCGTTCCCATCGAGGGACGCCGTCTGCCCGCCGATCGCACGCACGAGGCCGAGGTTGCCCTGCTTCTGGATCCTTCCGCTCGCTTGGGTGCAGATGGCACCTACGCGGGGGCAGAGAACTGAGCCCAGCGTGACATCCGCGGCAATCGGAGTTGACCTGGTCGATGTTGCTGCCTTCGGGGAGCAGCTTCGCCAGGAAGGCTCGGTGTTTCATCGAGTGTTCACTGCTCGGGAGTGGAACGCGGCACTGCGTTTTGCTCCCGAGCAGGGGGCCTCGTCTGCCGGGCAGTTTCCTTCGGGGCCGCTTCAGGAGTCTGTAACTCATCTTCTGTCTGAGTCTTCCGTGCCTGAACTGCCCACACGCGCCCTTCACTCTCTTGCTGCACGCTGGGCTGCGAAGGAAGCCTTCATCAAGGCATGGTCCTCGCTTTACTACGGCAGAGAGGACCCACTGAAGTCCGCCGACATCGATTGGGCTCAAATCGAGGTGGTATGCGACCGCTGGGGACGCCCCGCATTCCGCTTCCACGGCCAAATCGCCTCCGAACTAGATAAGACGCAAGAAGAACTCAAGGCATCGCTTTCTTGGCTTCTTTCTCTCTCACACGACGGTAACTACGCGATTGCGTGGGTCAGCGTGAACCAGACTGATCTGCGCGAAGCAAAGGAATTCTCATGACTACACAACTGACTTCGTCCGCATCTGTGGGACGTTCCTCTGTTTTGGCCGATCACCTCGGTGCCGATTCTTTTGTGAAAGATGCACTGATGGTTCTTGCGGGAGCCTCCCTCGTAGGCGTGCTCGCGCAGGTTTCGGTTCCGATGTGGCCAGTTCCGATCACCGGCCAAACCCTTGGGGTCCTTATTGTCGGAGCGATTTTGGGTGCGCGTAGGGGTGCTTTGTCCCTGCTGTCCTACATGCTTCTTGGCTTGGCAGGAATGCCCTGGTTTTCCGCTGCGAGCGGCGGTCTTGCTGCCCTTGCTAAGCCTTCTTTTGGCTACATTCTTGGCTTCATTCCCGCAGCATGGCTGATCGGAAAGCTCTCTGAGCGAGCGTGGGATCGCCACTTCTGGCTCTCTCTTGCTGCCTTCGGCGGAGCAACCCTCATTCCCTTCATTGTTGGAATCCCCTACATGTGGGCGGTTCTGCGAATCGGCGGAGTGAGTTTGTCTATCACTGAAGCTCTGAACGCAGGATTTACGCCCTTCATCATCGGCGGGATCGTCAAGGCCGCCGCCGGAGCGGCCGTTGTTGGTGGCCTGTGGAAGGCAATGGGATCAGGGGACGTTTCCCGCTCATAAGCTCCAGTTTTCGCTCTCGTTTGCGACGAAGGGTGTGGCCCGCGCGTTTCACGCGCGGGCCACACCCTTATCGTTTGTTTGATCCGGATTGTTCTCTCGGATATTTCTCTCGCAGGAGGTGATTACTCCTGAGACTGCTTCCCGTGCCTCGATGCACGAGTACGCACCACTACCCCAGCGGTTCCCGGAACGAAAGCGGCGGGCTTGCGGGGAAGAACGGGGGCGGGTGCGGGTGCTTCCTGCACTTCCGGCCTCGGCAGGCGTGCGCGGAGAGCGGCGATTGGCTCGGCAGGAGAATCAGAGACAGAAGGCTCCTGCGAGGCGACTACGGGGGCTTGCGGGGCGCGCGGGGCGGACTCCAGCGCGGCGGCGGGTTCTTCTGCAGACACTGTGACTGTCGAGGCCGCCGTTGCCGGGACCCAGCCGCTCAGCGTTTCGATCTCCTCGGCGCGGTGAGGGCGCGGCGGAACTCCGACGAAGGGATTATCAGGACGGTCGCGACGGGTTTCGAAGAAGGCCCGCAGTTGAACAGTCGCTTCCTTTGCGAGAACGCCGGGAACGACTTCGACCTGGTGATTGAGGCGAGAGTCGCGCAAGACGTCGCGAAGCGAGCCTGCGGCACCGGCTTTCGGGTCCCATGCGCCGAAAACAACACGATCGACTCGTGAAGAGACGGCGGCTCCCGCACACATCGTGCACGGCTCAAGGGTGACGACCAGGGTGCACCCAATGAGGTTCCAACGATTCAAGCGCTCTCCGGCCTCGCGGAGGGCCATTATTTCAGCGTGACCACAGGGATCATGCAGGGCTTCGCGGCAATTCCAACCCCGGCCGATAATGCGTCCCAGAGAGTCAATAACGACTGCGCCCACGGGGACATCCCCCATTTCTCGGGCTTTATTCGCCAAGAAGAGCGCGCGGGCCATCGCTTCTTTGTACTGATCCATTGTTGTCACCCTCAAAGCCTATCGCGTAAAGGGCCCTTCGCGGGTTACTCTTGAACTATGCGCCTTCATATTGCAGATCACCCACTCATTGCCCACAAGCTCACCGTCCTGCGTGACCGCGACACCCACTCGGCGACTTTCCGCCAGTTGGTCGACGAATTGGTTACGCTTCTTGCCTACGAGGCCACGCGTCACGTCTCAACCACTGAGATCGCAATCAATACCCCCGTTGCGCCGACCGTTGGCAAGCGCATCAGCGAACCCCGCCCCATCGTTGTCCCCGTTCTTCGCGCCGGACTGGGCATGCTCGAAGGCATGACTCGTCTTCTTCCCACCGCCGAGGTTGGCTTCTTAGGAATGAAGCGTGATGAAAAGACTCTCGAGGTCGAGACCTACGCGAACCGTCTTCCCGAGGATCTCTCGGGTCGCCAGTGCTTCGTTCTTGACCCGATGCTGGCTACCGGCCACACGATGGTCGCAGCAACCAAGTACCTCTTCGATCGCGGAGCCAAGGACGTTACCTGCGTCTGCCTGCTGGCTGCTCCCGAAGGCCTGAAGGTCCTCGAAGAGTTCGTCGGAGACCGTGCCGATGTCACCGTTGTCGTCGCATCCGTTGACGAACGCCTCAACGAAAAGTCGTACATCGTCCCCGGTCTGGGCGACGCCGGCGACCGCCTCTACGGCATTGTCGACTGAGTTTAACGACTGGTTTTAAACGCTCAAGGTGCCGCGTCCAAAAGGACGCGGCACCTTTATGTGTGTGTGAGACATGTGTTGTGGGGGCGCGGCCAAGCCGCGCCCCCCACACACACATCAAAGTAACGATCAGTTAATCGCGAGATTCCTTGATCAGAAGGCCGGAATCACCGAGCCATCCTTCCAGGTGTCTTCGATGTACTTCTTCACCTGGTCGGAGTGCAGGAGCTCGTCGAGCTTCTTCACGGCCTCGGCCTTATCGCCCGAAACACTGGTCTTCCACACAAGGACGTTCACCGAGGGGTTGTTCTCGGGGGATTCAACGGCCAGACCATCGCGAGAAGGTGCAAGGCCGCCTTCCTGCGCGAAGTTACCGTTGATCACCGAGTAGTCAGTCTCACCCAGGTTAG
>ERZ773213.667-NODE-667-length-19810-cov-11.493445_pt1 | contig 19810 bp, 18 predicted proteins | sample MGYA00580996_ERZ773213 | MGnify/ENA primary metagenome ERZ773213 (study PRJEB29015, sample SAMEA2738152) | human oral metagenome | biome: human oral; feature: human-associated habitat; material: saliva | place: China | collected 2197 ...
TGCCCAGGCTGACCGACGTCATCCCCTCCGAGGTCGATACGACCTCCAGACTGACCCCGAGGATCAGCCTGGCCACCCCGCTGCTCTCGGCCGCGATGGACACGGTCACCGAGTCGGACATGGCCATTGCCATGGCTCGCCAAGGTGGTATCGGCATCCTCCACCGCAACCTGTCCATCGAGGACCAGGCCCAGCAGGTGCGACGCGTCAAGCGCTCGGAGTCCGGGATGGTCACCGACCCGGTGACCGTCGGACCGGACGCCACCATCGCCCAGCTCGACGAGCTCTGCGGCCACTACAAGGTTTCCGGCCTGCCCGTCGTCGATGCGGGAGGCAACCTTCAGGGGATCATCACCAACCGCGACCTGCGCTTCGTCCCCCCGGAGCGCTGGGCGAGCCTGACCGTGCGCGAGTGCATGACGCCGCGTGATCGCCTCATCACCGGCGAGACCGGCATCTCTCGGGAGGACGCCAAAGCGCTCCTGGCTGAGCACCGCATCGAGAAGCTGCCCCTGGTCGATGCCGAGGGGCGCCTCACCGGTCTCATCACCGTCAAGGACTTCGTCAAGACCGAGCAGTACCCCCACGCCACCAAGGACGCCGAGGGGCGCCTCGTAGTGGGCGCCGCCGTCGGCTACTGGGGAGACACGTGGGAGCGTGCCAGTGCCCTGGCCGAGGCCGGCGTGGATGTCCTCATCGTCGACACCGCTAACGGCGGCGCCAAGCTGGCCCTGGAGATGATCTCCCGCCTCAAGTCCGATTCCGCCTTCGACGGCATCGAGGTTATCGGCGGAAACGTCGCTACCCGTGAGGGGGCGCAGGCGCTCATCGACGCCGGGGCCGACGCCGTCAAGGTCGGGGTGGGGCCGGGCTCCATCTGCACCACGCGCGTCGTCGCCGGCGTGGGTGTGCCCCAGGTGACGGCCATCTACGAGGCGGCTCGCGCCTGCAAGCCCGCCGGGGTCCCCCTCATCGCCGACGGCGGCCTGCAGTACTCCGGTGACATCGCCAAGGCCCTCGTGGCCGGGGCGGAGACGGTCATGCTCGGCTCCCTGCTGGCGGGCTGCACGGAGTCTCCCGGCGACCTCGTCTTCGTCAACGGCAAGCAGTGGAAGCGCTACCGCGGCATGGGGTCACTGGGCGCCATGAGCTCGCGCGGGCGCACCTCCTACTCCAAGGACCGCTACTTCCAGGCCGACGTCTCCTCGGACTCCAAGATCGTCCCCGAGGGCATCGAGGGGCAGGTCCCCTACTCCGGGGCGCTGGGCGACGTCGTCTACCAGCTCATGGGCGGGCTGCACCAGTCCATGTTCTACGTGGGTGCGCGCACGATCCCCGAGCTCAAGGAGCGCGGGCAGTTCGTGCGGATCACGAGCGCCGGTCTCAAGGAGTCCCACCCCCACGACGTCAAGATGACCGTCGAGGCCCCCAACTACACCGGGCGCGACGGGGTCTGAGACATCGCAGCCCGTTGACCAGACATGCTCAGCAGAACCTTGCCGCGTAGGGAGCCGGCCGGAGTGATCCGGCCGGCTCCCTGGGTATGGGCGTGCCTGCCGTTTGTGCGGCAGGGGTGCTTGGAGGGGCTCAGTGCGTGGGGGAGTCCGGCAGCGGCCAGGCGGTCTGGGCCGGGGTCCGCGAGGGGTTCTTGCGCGCCAGCCACTCGTTGAAGGACTCCGCCCAGGTGCGGTGGGCTCGGGCCTGGAAGGCCACGAGCTCATCGGGGCTGAGCTCTGAGAGCTTCGGGTGGGCCGCGGCCAGGGCCTCGAGCACATCGAGTGTGGCGGCCACATCCACCTCCGCGGTGTGCAGGGCCTCATCGACGTGCACGCCGTAGACCTCGCAGAGGTCGCCCAGGCGGCGTTTGCCGCGGCGGTAGCGGTCCACGGCCCGGTCCAGGACCAGCGGGTCGGCGATGGGCCCCAGCTCGCGGCCAAGGCGCGAGCGCATTGTGGGCAGCCCGTGGCGAGCGAGCTCGGCCTCCATGAGTGTGAGGTCGTAGGAGGCGTTGAAGGCGACGACCGGGGTGCCGGCCGCCATCGCCTCCACCAGGTGCTCACTGACCTCTGCCAGCACCTCGGTCACCGGCCGCCCCTCGGCGCGGGCCCGCTCGGTGGTCACGCCGTGGACTGCCGCGGCGGCCTCGGGGATCTCCACGCCGGGGTCTGCGAGCCACGTGGCCACAGACTGCGGCCGGACGCCGTCGGCCCGAGGAGCCGCCCGCCAGACGAGCGCCGCCGTGACCAGACGGTCGCCGGAAGGGTCCACTCCGGTGGTCTCAGTGTCGAAGCCGAGCAGGGGGCCGAAGGGCCAGGCGGAGGGAACGGGGGCGGCGGCGTCGGACATGGAGGAGGAGTGCGAGGTGCTCATGGGGCCAGCATGCCACCGGGCTGCGACATCAATGCGCCGGTGCCAGTGCGCCTCGCCCGGCTGCCGGCGCCCGCGCACGCCTCCGCCCCGCCGGTCGCTCCGGTGGATACCGGACCGGCCCCACTAGGATCGGGCCATGAGCACAGAGGTCGAGATCGGACGCTCCAAGCGTGCCCTGCGCGCCTACTCCTTCGACGACATCGCCCTGGTGCCGGCGCGCCGCACTCGAGACACCTCCGAGGTGCGCGTGGGCTGGCAGATCGACGCCTACCACGTGGATCTGCCGGTCATGGCCTCCCCCATGGACTCGGTGATGAGCCCCGAGACCGCCATCATGGTGGGGCGCCTGGGCGGGATCGGCGTGCTGGACCTGGAGGGCCTGTGGACCCGCTACGAGGACCCCACCGAGGCCCTCGAGCGCATCCGCCGGGCCGATCCTTCTCGGGCCACCAGCGTCCTGCAGGAGGTCTACCGCGCTCCGGTCAGGCCCGAGCTCATCACCGAGCGGCTCACCCAGATCCGTGCCTCCGGCGTCGTCGTCGCCGGGCGACTCAGCCCCGCCCAGACGCAGCGCCACTGGCGCACCGTGGTCGAGGCGGGCGTGGACCTCATGGTCATCCGCGGCTCCTTCGTGTCGGCCGAGCACGTCTCCGGATCCGTCGAGCCCCTCAACCTCAAGCGCTTCATCTACGAGCTCGACGTGCCCGTGATCGTCGGCGGGGTGACCACCTACACCGCCGCCCTCCACCTCATGCGCACCGGCGCGGCCGGGGTCCTCGTGGGGCAGGGTGGCGGCGCCTCCTCCTCCGTGCGCCAGGTCCTGGGGCTGCACATGCCCATGGCCACCGCCGTGGCCGACGTCGCCGGGGCCCGGCGCGACTACCTCGACGAGTCCGGGGGCCGCTACGTCCACGTCATCGCCGACGGCTCAGTGGGCAACTCCGGCGACGTCGTCAAGGCCATCGCCTGCGGCGCGGACGCCGTCATGCTCGGGGCCGCCCTGGCCCGGGCCGAGGAGGCTCCCGGCGGCGGTTACCACTGGGGCGCCGAGGCCCGCCATGAGCGCCTGCCGCGGGGCTTCCGCAGCCACGTGGGCACGGTCGGCACCATGGCCGAGATCCTCAACGGCCCTTCCGACCGCGCCGATGGCACCCTCAACCTCATGGGAGCCCTGCGGCGCACCCTGGCCACCACCGGCTACGCGGACGTCAAGGAGCTCCAGCGGGTCGAGGTCGTCCTGGCGCCCTACACAGGTTCTTGAACAAGCACCGCCACGACAAGCCGTGTTTTTGAGGGGTGGAACAGTGCAACAGAGCCGTGATCTCGGGTAGTCTCGGCCGGGACGGCAGCCGCTGCGCTGCTCAGATCGGTGTGGGGGCATGATCCGCTTCCCACACTGTTAGCCCCCACATGTCACAAGGAGCTTCACATGGCCCAGGTCACCGCCACCATCGCTTCCAAGGTCGGTCTGCACGCCCGTCCCGCTGCCACCTTCGTCAAGGCCGTCGCCGAGAAGGGCGTCCCGGTCACCATCGCCAAGGAGGGCGGCGCTGCGGTTGACGCCTCCTCCATCCTCGGTGTGATGACCCTGGGCGCCGGCTTCGGCGACGTCGTCACCCTGGCCTCCGACGCCGACGGCGCCGAGGCGGCCCTCGAGGACCTCAAGGCCCTCCTGGAGACCGACCTGGACGCCTGAGAACAGGCCCAGCCGGACGGGGCGCGCTCCACTGCGGGGCGTGCCCCGTCCGCGTTGAGACGTCGGCACGCACCTACCATGAAGAGCACCGCGGACCCGCCATGAGCATCGCCATCGCCCTCGTGCCCTCCCTGCTGTTCGGGGCACTGTCCCTTCTTCTCGGAGCCTTCCCCACCGACATCCGCCGCCAGAACACCGCGGTCATGGTGGGAGCGGGAGCCGTCTCGCTCGGATGCGCCGCCATGCTCGGCTCGCCCTGGTCCCTGAGCGCCACCGTGTGGGGCGTGGCCTGCGGACTCATGTGGACCGGTGGGCAGGTCTTCGTCCTGTGGGCCTTCCGCGCCTGGGGCGTCAGTCGCACCATGCCTCTGACCACCGCCCTCCAGCTCCTGCTCAACGCCACCCTGGGCGTGAGCCTCTTCGGTGAGTGGCGCGCTCCCGGGGCCCTGATCCTGGGGATGGTGGCGCTCGCGCTCATCATGCTCGGCGCCGCCGCCTGCTCCTGGCAGGAGCGCACCGGCCCCGGTCCCACTCCCGCGCAGCGACGTGCCGGTCTGCTGGCCACCGCCGCCTCAGCCGTCCTCTACGGCTCCTACCCCTCGCTGCTGCGCGCCGTCGAGGTACCCCCGGCCCACGCCGTCGGACCCATGGGGCTGGGACTGCTGGCCGGTGCCGGACTGTGCGCCCTCATCCTGCCGCGGCGCGCGCCCCTACGAGGCCCGAGGATCGTTCCGGCCGCGCTCGCCGGGGGCCTGTGGGCGGTCGGTAACGCCCTCATGCTGCGCTCGACGGCGGCCGTTGGGGTGGCCTCCGGCTTCACCCTCTCCCAGCTCGGCTTCGTCCTGGCCACCATCGGTGGACTGACCATCCTGGGGGAGGAGCGCACCGGGCGGGAACGCACGGCGGTGGCCGCCGGCGTCGCGGCAGCCGTCTTCGGCCTGGTCCTCATGGGCCTGGCGACCGGCATGGACACCGGCGCGTCCCCCTCACAGTAGCCGGCGCTCGGCAGACGACTCGCCTGACCGTGCGAGGTCACGACGACGGCGCCGTCGTAGCGCAAGGCTGCGGCGACGCCGTCGATCGAATGGGACGTGCGTGATGGGTGGGAGGCCTTCACCGGTGCGGGCCCAGTGCGGCCCGGCCAGTCTCCGCCCTACTCGCTCCCGGAGGGATTCGGCTTGATCCACCACCACAGGCCCATGCCCGCGGCGATGGCCAGCAGGCCCAGGCCCGACCACAGGTTGGCGTTGATGCCACCGGTCTTGTTCATCTCCTCGGCGCTGTTGAACAGGACCGAGCACACCACCAGGTAGAGGCCGATGAGTCCCAGAGCACCGGTGATGACCGCCCGGATGTCCGTGAGTGAACGATTGTTCATGAGTGTTCTCCTTCGTGTCTCCGGGCGGAACTAGTGGAAGATGCTGTTGAGGGCGATGACCAGGACCCCGGCGATGATCCCCAGCGGGATCGGCCGGCGGAACCAGGGCAGCTCGTGCAGGTGCGGGTCGGTGCGTTCGCTCTTGGGGGTCAGGGCGTAGACGAAGCCCTTGAGCTCGGAGTCGGGCTTCGGCTTCGTGACCAGGGAGACCAGCACCGTGGCGACGACGTCGACGGTGAAGGCTACGCCCGCCGCCAGGAAGGCGCCGCCCTGTCCGGGCATGACCAGGCGCTCGGTCCAGATGAGGATGTTGACCACCAGGGCGCCCAGGGTTCCGCTGATGAGGCCGATCCAACCGGCGTGCGGGGTGGCCCGCTTCCAGAACATCCCGATGATGAAGGTCGCGAACAGCGGCGCGTTGAACATCGAGAACAGCGTCTGGAGGTAGTCCATGAGGTTGGAGTAGTTCGACGCGATGATCGCGGTGAGGATCGCGACCACGGAGGCCGTCAGGGTCGAGAGCTTGCCGACCATGAGGTAGTGGGCGTCGTCGGCGTTCTTCTTGATGTAGTGCTGGTAGATGTCCACGCCCCACACGGTGTTGAAGGCGGAGATGTTCGCCGCCATGCCCGCCATGAAGGAGGCCAGCAGACCCGTGATCGCCAGCCCCAGCAGACCGTTGGGCAGCAGGTCGCGCATGAGGTAGAGGACCGCGTCGTTGTACTGGTAGCTCGTGTCGGCGCCGGACTTGAGCTGCTGGACCTCCGTGACCATGACTCCGGCGACCATTCCCGGGACGATGACGAGGAACGGCACGAACATCTTGACGAAGGTGCCGATGATCGGGGTCGACTGGGCCGAGGAGATCGAGTCCGAGGCCATGGCCCGCTGCACCTCGACGAAGTTCGTCGTCCAGTAGCCGAAGGACAGCACGAAGCCTAGACCGAAGACGAGGCCGACGACGGACAGCAGGTTGGAGTCGAAGCCGGAGATCGAGTTGCCGGGCCAGGAGTGCAGCTGCTGAGCCGGGTCAGTACCGGCGGCCATGGCGGCCTTGGTGATCTTGGCGGTCAGGCCGTGCCAGCCTCCCACACGGTGCAGGCCGATGAGGGTCAGGGGCAGCAGGGCCGCCACGATGACGAAGAACTGGAGGACCTCGTTGTAGATCGCCGCGGAGAGCCCACCCATGGTGATGTAGGAGAAGACGATGACGGCGGCCACGATGAGCCCCACCCACAGGGGCCAGCCCAACAGCCAGTTCATGATCTTGCCCAGCAGGTACAGGTTGATGCCGGCGATGAGCAGCTGGGCCAGGGCGAAGCTGAGCGCGTTGACCAGGTGCGCGGCGGTGCCGTAGCGCTTGAGCATGAACTCGGGCACCGAGCGCACCTTGGAGCCGTAGTAGAAGGGCATCATGACCAGACCCAGGAAGATCATGGCCGGGACCGCGCCGATCCAGAAGTAGTGGAAGGTCGGCATGCCGTACTGGGCGCCGTTGGCGGACATTCCCATGATCTCGACGGCACCGAGGTTCGCCGAGACGAAGGCGATACCGGTCACCCAGGCCGGCAGGGACCGGCCCGAGGTGAGGAAGCCATCGGCCGTGGCCGCCTTGGCCCGGGCGATGAGCCCGACTCCGATGACGAAGGCGAAGTAGATCGCGATGGGGATGTAGTCGTACCAGCGTGCGGCGATGAGTGTGCCGGGTGACGCTGACGAGGCTGATAAAGCGTTCAGCGTGGAGGACATCGGTGTACCTCTCAGGGGATATGTTTCAGGTGGCAAGATCGTTCTTGCTGTCTGGCAGGTTAGCATGGCGCCGATCACGGCACGGGAGGTTGAACCTGTCTGGGGTGCACCGGGGAGGCTGGGTAGAGTGCCCTCCATGACGCTGACTGCTGCTGCCGACGGCTCCTCCCTGGGCAACCCGGGACCGGCCGGCTGGGCCTGGTACGTGGACGATGACTGCTGGGCCGCCGGAGGCTGGGAGAGCTCGACCAACAACCGCGGCGAGCTCACCGCCGTCCTGGAGCTCCTGCGGGCCACCGAGGCCGCCGGGCTCGCCGGCGAGGAGCTCCTCATCCAGTGCGACTCCCAGTACGTCATCAACTCCCTGACCAAGTGGCGCCACGGCTGGAAGAAGCGCGGCTGGCGCAAGGCCGACGGCAAGCCCGTCCTCAACGCCGACCTCGTCAAGGACCTCGACGCCGCGCTCGCGGGTCGTACCGTGCGCTTCGAGTGGGTGCGCGGGCACGTCGGCCATCCCATGAACGAGGCCGCCGACTCCCGGGCCCGCGGCGCCGCCACCGCCTTCCAGCAGGGCCGCCCGGTGCCCGCGGGGCCGGGCTGGACCCGGGGCGGTCGGGCACCGGGGAACCGGGAGGCGCAGCAGGCGCCGAGTGCGACGTCGTCGAGCACCCCCGCTGCGCCGCAGACCGACGCCCTGTTCTGAGGGCGGAGGAACGGGGCCCACAGCCCGCAGGGCCCGGTGACCGCCTCTCACAGAAACAGCACAGGTCCGTCAAACACGTGGCATAAGGCCTCCCGCGAGGCTTACTGCCATGACGACGACGAGCCCCGCCCTCCCCGCTTCCCGCCCGACGATCCTGAGCCGCCTGGCCGGTCTGCGCCGCCGCATCCCCACGGTCGTCCTCTTCGCCGCCGTGTCCTTCACCGGTTGGAGCGTCGACTACGCGCTGGTCCTCATCCTCAACTCGCTGACCGACTCGGTCCTCTACGCCGTCGTCGGAGCCCGGATCGTCTCCTGCACCCTGGGCTTCCTGCTCAACCGGCGCCTGTTCGGGGCCGGCCCGGAGACCTTCTGGCGCTCGGCCGGCGGCTACGCGGTGGTCCAGGGCGGGGTCGCGGCGACGTCCTACGCAGGCATCGCGGTCCTCACCGGCGCCGGTGCGCCCCTGTGGCTGGCCAAGGTGCTGGTGGACTCCACGCTCTTCATCGTCAACTACCTGGCCCAGTCCCGCCTCGTCTACCGCGTTCCGGCGCAGCAGCCGGTCCCGGCCCCGGCCCTGGCCACCGCGGCCTGAGGGGACGGGGCGGAGGCTCAGGACTGGGCGTCGCGCATGAGGATGACGAGCTGGACCCGATCGCGCAGGTCCAGCTTGGTCAGGATCCGGGTGACGTTCTTCTTGACCGAGTCCGGGGCCAGGACGAGGCGCTGAGCGATCTCCGCGTTCGTCAGCCCCTGGGCCACCAGGTCCGCCACCTCGCGCTCGCGGGGGCTGAGATCGTCGAGGCGCTGGCGTGCCGCGCGCTGACGGGGTGAGGCCACGGGGCTGAGCATGTGCCGGTTGAGCAGCTCGCGGGTGATGCGCGGAGTGAGGATCGCGTCCCCGGAGCTGACCGCCCGCAGCGCCTGGTGGAGGTCGGCCGTGCGGGTGTCTTTGAGCAGGAACCCTGAGGCGCCGGCCGACAGCGCCCCGAAGGCGAACTCGTCCTGGTCGTAGGTGGTCAGCACCAGGACCCGGATTGAGGGGTAGAGCTGGGAGATGCGGGCCGTGGCATCGATCCCGTTGAGCACCGGCATGCGCACGTCCATGAGGACGACGTCGGGAAGCGGCCGGCGCTCCTCAAGCAGGGCGGCGAGCTGGTCGAGGGCGTCCTGACCGTGGACGGCCTCGGCCGTGACCTGCAGGTCGTCGGCCCGGTTGATGATGAGGGACAGGCCCATGCGGGTGGCTCGCTGGTCGTCGACGATCATCACCGTGATCGGCCTGAGGTCGCTCGACGAGCTTGCGGTGCCTGACCCGGAGGGGGCGGATGGACTCACCGTGATACACCTTCCGGGAAGGGGACGAGGGCGCGCAGCACCCACCCGGATGCGCCCTCATCGGCTGTGGGGCCGGCCGACAGCGTGCCGCCGTGCTCACCGACCGCGGCGGCCAGGTTCGCCAGCCCGTGGCCGGCCGCCGCCGGTGCCTGAGACGAGCCCGGGAAGCCGTCTGCGGTGCCTGGCTGAGCGGCGCGACCGTCGTCGGACACGGTGATCCGGGTGGCGGACTGGTCGTGGTCCAGGGAGACGACGACGCGCGTGGCGCCCTCGGCGTGGCGCATGACGTTGGTCAGGGCCTCCCGGACGACGACGTAGACGACCTCCCCGAGGGCCTGACTGCAAGATGCGTCGAGGGAGCGCCTGCCGGTCTCGGTGAGAGCCGCACTGATACCGGTGGCTCTCACCGTGGTCAGCAGGTCGTTGAGCCGGTCCCAGCCGGCTGTGCCCGAGGGGGACTGCGGGCCCTCCGTGACCCGGCCGGTGAGGGGATCGGTGGTCTCAGCGGCGTCATCGGGGGAGGGGCCTGGTGCCGCCTGGAGCGAGGCGACGGCGCGCCGGGTGTCTGCCAGACCCTCGCGGGCCAGGGCGTTCATCATGTCAATGGCCTCATCTGTCTGTGGGCTGCCGCCGGCCCCCTGCATCCCCTCGGACAGGGCGATGATCGCGGTCAGGGCGTGGCCCACGGAGTCGTGGAGCTCGGCCGCCACCCGGGCCTGGTGGCGGGCGGCGTCGCGCTGGGCTACCAGCCGCTGCTCGGCGGACTGCGCCGCCAACTGGGCGTCCCCGTGCTCCAGGGCCTCCCGGCGGGAGCGGGAGATCGAGGCCACCGCGAGGACGAGCACCAGGGCGATGAAGTCAGGGCTCAACGCGCTCACCTGCGGCCACTTGGCCAGAGCCGTGGGGATGAGGGTGCACAGCGCGCAGATGCCGAAGCCGATGAGTCGGTCACGGGTGGGGGCGGCCACGAGTAGGGCGTAGAGAGCCAGCATGGACAGCAGGTTGAGTCCACCGCGCGGCCCCCACAGGTCGGCGGCGGCCGAGGCCAGGCTCGTGGCGGTGACGACGGCGAGGGGCCAGCGGCGTCGGGCCAGCAGCGATCCGGCGAGCAGCAGGGAGACGATGACCCAGCCCCGCATGGGCAGGTGCGGGTAGGTGTACGAGGCCACGTTCAGCACCATCAGCTGGAAGAGGCCCGCGGCCCCGGCCACCGCCCACAGGGTCAGGGTGCTGGTGCGCCACCACTGAGCCACCCGGTCCAGGAGGGTCCGCGGGACCCGTGAGACGTGTGCCGCCCCGGGCACTGTGGGAACGTGGCTCATGACTGGCGCCTGACTGCTCGGCGCAGAGCCAGGGTCAGCAGGACCACCCACACCAGGCAGATGACTCCTTCGAATGCTGCGGCGCCCAGTGAGGTCACGTAGCCCGGGCTCATGGCCGAGGTGGTTCGGGTCAGTGAGGCTGCGGGGTTGAGGACGCTCAGCGGTCGAGCCACGAGAAGCATCGCCATCCCCGCAATGATGCTCAGCAGGACCGTGGACATCGTGGTGGCGAAGGACGTCATGACTGCGCCCAGCCAGGTGACGAAGGTGAGGATGACCCACATTCCCAACGCGACGACGGCGAAGCGCGGCAGGAAGGCGACCAGGCCCACCAGGCTGAAGCCCGAGGCGAGTCCCGTCACCGCGGTGGTCAGGGCCAGGACCGCGGTGGTGAGGACCGCGACCTGGAGCCCGTGCAGCAGCTTGCCCGCGACCATGGTGGTCTCCAGCCCGGTGGCGCTCATTCTCTGCCAGTTTCTTCCCTGGTGCTCACTGCTGGCGATCTGTGCGGCGAAGGCACCCAGCGCGAGCGGCAGGAACACCATTGAGAGCAGGAGCGTGGACTGGGACCACGTGATCTCCCAGGTGACGCCCTGGGCCTCGAACTCGCTCCGGTAGGTGCGGTACTGCAGGTAGCCGGACAGGGAGCCCAGGGAGCACAGGGCGGTGACGGCGACCCAGTACCACCGGTTGGGGGCCTTGCGGTTCTCCCAGTACCAGGCGGCTCGTACTGACGGGCGGGACTGGGGAGAGGGCGGGGCAGTCCGGCCCAGACCGGTCGGCTGCGGCGTCGTGGATGGGCCGGAGGGACCGGGGAGCGTTGACGGGTGCTGAGCGGGTCGGAGGGGCCGGCCTGCCGTGGAACGTGTGACTGGTGCGGTGGTGCTCATCGGTGATTCTCCTGGTGGACGATAACGAGGTGGGCGGCGACGGTCCACCCGACCGCGACCAGCGCGGCGAGCGCCGCCAGGGTCCACGGCTGGGACGCGAGCGTCATGTCGCCGATTTCCCGCATGGACTTGTAGGAGGCGACCGTGTCAATGGGGGTGGCGGCGGGAACGATGCCCCAGGGCAGCAGCCATGAGAACTTCCCGAGGTAGGCGTAGGGCAGGCTCTCGGCGATGAGACCGCCGATGGCCGCCACCCCCAGGCCGACGCCCTGCTTGTCGAAGCAGGTGGACAGCGTCAGCTGGACCGCGGAGATGGCCAGCGTTGAGCATGCCACCACCACTAGGGCAGGAGGCAGCGTGCGCCAGTAGGAGTCGGTGACGGTCAGCCCGATCGGGCCGGCCAGCACGGTGACAAGTGTGAAGAGGGCCATCTCTATGCACAGGACCGTGAGGATCACGACCACCAGCTTGCCTCGGTAGCGGGTCAGGGCGCTCTGCCCCAGCGCCGTCATCAGCTGCCCCATGCGCTCCTCGGTGTCCACGGTGACGATGCGCGAGGCCAGGACCGCGGTGATGATGGGCATGAGGAAGGCGATGATCTGGATGAACTCATCCAGGGCGAGCGTGGCGTGGCGTGCGGCAACCGGGCCGCTCGCCCGATGGGTGATGAGCATGCTGCACCATGCCAGGCACACGGCGGTGGCGCTGGCGGCGATGAGCCAGTAGCGCTTGCGGCGCAGCTTGCCCAGCTCGAGGGCCAGGGTGGTCCACGCCCTCCTCAGCGGAGAGATGGGGAGTGCGCGCGGCGCCGCCGGTCGCGTCGGGGGCTGTGTCAGGTGCTGTGTCGGTGGTGTTGGATGCGCGGCCGTGGTGGCCGCCGGGCCCGCTGTACTCACTGGGGTGCTCATCGGTTCATCTCCTGGGAGGCGAGGGGCGGCTGGGTGGCCAGGACCGGCTCGGTCAGCTCCAGGAAGGCCTGCTCGAGGGTTTTGCGCACGGTCTGGACCCGGTAGACGGTCGTCCCGGAGGAGACGATGCGGGTGATGAGCTCGCCGACGACGTCGTCGGGCATCATGGGGGTGCGCACGGCGCCGTCCCGCACCTCGTGGGTCACCCCGAGGGAGGTCAGGAGCGCGGCGACGGCCGCGGGCTCGGAGACGAGCAGCTCGATGACCCCCTCGTCGCGCAGTCCGGCCAGGGCGCCCTGATAGCGCAGGCGTCCGGCGCAGATGATGCCGACGGTGTCGGCCATCTGCTCGATCTCGGACAGGATGTGGGAGGAGACGATGATCGTCACGCCCTCCTGGCGGGCCAGGGTGACGATGAGCTGGCGGATCTCGGCCACCCCGGCGGGGTCGAGCCCGTTGGTCGGCTCATCCAGGAGCATGAGGGCCGGGTTCGACAGCAGCGCCATGGCCAGTCCCAGGCGCTGCTTCATGCCCATGGAGTAGTGCTTGACCTGCTTGTTCTCCTGCCCGACGAGGTTGACGGTGGCCAGGGCGTGCTGGACGCGGTTGGAGGCCAGCCCCAGGTAGGAGGCCACCATGGCCAGGTTCTCCTTGCCGGTCAGGCTCGGGTAGTAGGAGGGGCCCTCGATGAGGGAGCCGATGGTTCCCGGCGGCAGGGGGTGGCGCTGGCTGACCGGGCGTCCCAGGACGCTCATGCTTCCCGACGTCGGACGGGTCAGTCCCAGCAGGAGCTTCATCGTGGTGGACTTGCCGGCGCCGTTGGGGCCCAGGAAGCCGTAGATGCCGCCGGCGGGCACGGACAGGTTCAAGCCGTCGACGGCGTTGACACCGTTGTAGGTGCGGGTCAGTCCCTCAGTGACCACGACGAGTCCCTCGGAGGGAGAGGGGACGGCCGGGGCGGGCACGGTGCCGGGTGCGGCCGGGGTGGGAATGAAGGGCGTTGCCGGTTGCCGAGCCGGTGCGGGGGCCGGTGCGCCCCCGCTGAAGGCTGCGGTCCGGGGCAGGGGTGTTGTTGGAGGGGCGGGGGGCCTTGGTGTGCTGGTGACAGGTGCGTTTCTCATGACTCCATGGAAGCCCTGGGGGCCTCTCGCGCGCACCGCCGTCGGCCGGTTTGTCCCCCCTGGGGGACGACGACGGTGCCGCAGCCTCCCCTGGTGGGGCGGCTGCGGCACCGCGTGATCGTCCTGGCCCGGCAGTGCTGGGCGTCAGATTCCTGTGCGCACTTCCGGGAGCGGCTCAGATGAGGGTGAGCGCCTGGCGCGCGATGGCGAGCTCCTCGTTGGTGGGCACCACGAGCACGGTGACCTTCGAGTCCGGGGTGGAGATGACGCGCGGCTCGTCGGAGCGGGTCTCGTTGACCCCCTGGTCGATCTTGACACCCATGAAGCCCAGGCGCTCGCCGAGCTCACGGCGCAGGTTCGCGTCGTTCTCGCCGATACCGGCGGTGAAGGTCAGGGCGTCCAGGCCGCCCATGACGGCGGTGTAGGCGCCCACGTACTTCACGAGGCGGTGCAGGTAGATGTCCATGGCCTCGCGGGCCTCCTGCTCACCGGCGCCGATGCGCTTCCACACCTCGCGCATGTCGTTGTCCCCGGCCAGGCCCTTCATGCCCGAGCCGCGGTTGAACAGGTGGTCGATCTCGTCGATGGACATGCCGGCCACGCGTGCCAGGTGGAAGACGGCGGCCGGGTCGATGTCGCCGGTGCGCCCGCCCATGACCAGGCCCTCCAGCGGGGTCAGGCCCATGGAGGTGTCCACGGCGTGCCCGGCCACGACCGCCGAGGCCGAGGCCCCGTTGCCCAGGTGCAGGACGACCTGCTTGAGATCGTCGCGCCCCAGGAACTCGGAGACCGCCCCGGAGACGAACTGGTGGCTGGTGCCGTGAGCCCCGTAGCGGCGGATGGAGTAGGTGTCGGCGACCTCGCGGTCCAGGGCGTAGCGGGCGGCCTCCTCGGGCAGGTCCTGGAAGAAGGCGGTGTCGAAGACGGCCACGTGCGGAACGTCGGACAGGAGGCGGCGCCCCACCTCGATGCCCTTGAGGTGGGCGGGGTTGTGCAGCGGGCCCAGCGGCACGAGCTGCTCGATCCGGGCCACGACGTCGTCGTCGATGAGGGCCGGGCCGGAGAAGTAGCGCCCGCCCTGGACGACCCGGTGGCCCACGGCCACGATGTGGGCGTCGGCCAGCGAGGGGCCCTGCTCCTCGAACAGGCGCAGCACCTCGGACAGGCCGTAGCCGTGGTCGGGGACCGGCTCGGTGATCTCGGTGCGCTCCTCGCCGTGCTTGTGGGTGATGGCGCCGGTCTCCTCACCGATGCGCTCCACCAGGCCCGAGGCGAGCGAGGCGCCCGAGTCGGGGTCGACCAGCTGGTACTTGATGGAGGAGGAGCCGGAGTTGATAACGAGGACGGTGCGCTGAGTCACGGGGTGCCTTTCAAGAACGGTCGGGGATGAACGCGGGGATGACTGGATGACTGACGAGGTTCCCGGGGGAGCCTCAGCGGCGTGGGACCGGTGCCCGGCCCCACGCCGCTGAAGGGCTCAGCCCTGGGCCTGGACGGCGGTGATGGCGACGGTGTTGATGATGTCCTCCACCAGGGCGCCGCGCGAGAGGTCGTTGACCGGCTTGTTGAGGCCCTGGAGGACCGGGCCGATGGCGATGGCGCCCGAGGAGCGCTGGACCGCCTTGTAGCCGATGTTGCCGCTGGACAGGTCCGGGAAGATGAAGACGTTGGCCCGTCCGGCCACGAGCGAGTCCGGGGCCTTCTTGGCGGCCACGGTCGGGTCGATGGCGGCGTCGTACTGGATGGGGCCCTCGACGGCGAGGTCGGGCTCCTTGGCCCGCACCAGCTCGGTGGCCTCACGGACCTTGTCCACGTCCGCGCCCTTGCCGGAGGTCCCGGTGGAGAAGGACAGCATCGCCACGCGCGGCTCGACGCCGAACTGGCGGGCCGTGGCGGCCGAGGAGATGGCGATGTCGGCCAGCTCGGCGGCGTTGGGCTCGGGGTTGACGGCGCAGTCGCCGTAGACGAGCACCCGGTCCTGCAGGAGCATGAGGAAGACCGAGGAGACGATGGAGGTCCCCGGCTTGGTCTTGATGATCTGGAAGGAGGGGACGATCGTGTGGGCGGTGGTGTGGGCGGCGCCCGAGACCATGCCGTCGGCGTCTCCCATGTGGACCATCATCGTGCCGAAGTAGGACACGTCCTGGACCTTCTCGCGGGCCTGCTCCAGGGTGACGCCCTTCTTGGCGCGCAGGCGGGCGAACTCCTCGGCGTACTTCTCCAGGAGCTCGGGGTCGTTGGTGGCGACGACTCGGGCAGCGGCGATGTCGAGGCCCAGCTCGGTGGCGCGGGCCCGCACCGTGGTCTCGTCACCCAGCAGCACCAGGTCGGCGATGCCGCGGCGCAGGATGGCGTCGGCGGCCCGCAGGACCCGGTCGTCGTCGGGCTCGGGCAGGACGATGGTCTTGCGGTTGGTGCGCGAGCGCTCCACCAGCTCGGCCTGGAACATGATGGGGGTGACGACCTCGGAGGGCTCGACCTCCAGGGCCGACAGGAGGGCCTCGACGTCGGCCTCCTGCTCGAAGGTGGTCACGGCGACGTCGATCTTGCGCTCGGAGCCGTGGGCGAGCAGGCCCTGCAGGGAGCCGGCCGCGGAGGCGGCGGTGAAGGTGTCCAGCGGGGAGGTGATGACCGGGATGTTGACGTCCAGTCCCTCCAGGAGGCGCAGCGCGTGGGGCGCCACCTCGAAGCCGCCGTTGAGGATGAGACCTGACAGGATCGGGAAGCTCGAGGAGGCCTGGGCCGCCATGAGGGAGATGAGCATGGCGGAGCGGTCGGCCGGGACGATGGCGAGCTGGCCGGCGGTCAGGCGCTCCAGGACGTGGGAGACGTCCATGGCGCACACGAGGACGGACTCGGCCTCGCGGTCGAGGAGTGTCTCGTCACCGGCGATGAGGGTGCCCTCGACGGCGTCGAGCACCTCGCGCACCACCGGGGCCGCCAGCAGCGGCACCTCGGGCAGCGTGGTGGAGGTGATGCCCTCGATGGCGGTCAGTGCCTCGCCGACGGCCTGGCGGGTCTCGGGCAGGCACTTGTTGGCCACGACCGCGACGGTGCGGGCGTGGTTGTCGGCGATCTCGGCCATGGAGACCTCCACGGAGGCGACGACGTCCTCCACGTCATTCTGCCCGGAGACCACCAGCAGCACCGGGACGCCGATGTTGGCGGCCACCCGGGCGTTGAGGGCCAGCTCGGGGTTGCCGGCGACGTCGGTGAAGTCCGAGCCGTCGATGATGACGACGTCGTGCTCGCGCGCCATGGCCCGGTAGGCGTCGACGATGCGTGCCAGGGCCTCCTCGGGGTCGGCGTGGAACTCGTCCCAGGTCGCGCCGACGCACTGCTCGGGGGGCGTGGTGGAGCCGGCACGGTTCAGCAGGAGGCTGAGGAAGGCATCGCCCTCACGGCTCTCCACGAAGGGGCGGAAGACGCCGACCTTGGCGACCACCTTGGTCAGACAGGAGACCAGCCCGAGGGCCACCGTTGACTTCCCGGTTCCGGCGTTGGGTGAGGCGATGTAGATACTGCGCGCCACGTTAGGTCCTTCTCGCGTTGTCTTGGAGTCAGGGGCGCCGGCTCATTCCGGTGCCGTACGGGTCCGATTGTGCCCCCACCTGCGGGTCGTCTGCGACCAAAGGCCCGATCTCCGCCCGTCTTGTGATGTGGGAACGGGCACATACTCAGGTGCCGGCATAGGTGTCATAGGTGCTAGTCCGCCCGAGTGGTCGGCCGGTGGCCGGGTGTGGAGGGGAGTGTGGTCCGTCCGGTTCCGGGGTCGACGTTCACTGCGATGCTCACCGCGACGTCGTCGGGGGACTGCCCCGGGGCGAGCCCTTCTCCGTGGGCGACCCAGACCGTGTACGTCGACGACGGGTCGCTGGGTTGAGGCAGGAACAGGGCGACCGCCTGTCCGCCGCCGGCCTCCTGCGCGGCGGCGACGGCGCGATGAGGCCCGATGTCCTGGGTCTGGCCCGTGCTGGTCGGTCCCGCCGGGGACTGGTGAGCGGTCATGGAGGCCGGTGCGGCCGGTTGGGTGGGGCGGATGCTGAACGCGCTGGCGTAGTAGCCCCACAGGAACAGCAGGGGGAGGAGGACCAGTCCGGCCGCCTTGAGCAGGTCGGTGTCCCGGGAGAGGCTCTGGGTGCGCCGGCGGGCGGACAGGGCAGTGCGTCGATGGCGCTGCAGCGGCCACCACGTGCGCAGCCCACTGACGGTCAGGACCGCGAGGACCACTCCCAGGGTGGCGACGACCAGCCCCCCGACGGTCAGGCCCCGGTGACCGTCACGCCAACCGGTGTGGGGGATCTCCTGGGACATCCAGCTCACGTGGCCGGGCCCCCGGCAGGACAGCAGACAACGGTGCAGGTTGTCCAGGACGGAGACCCAGGCCGGGTTCGCTGTGGCCCTGCTGGTCTCGTGCCCGGTGGAGGGTTCGACGGCGTAGGTGGCCTGCTCGGTCCGCACCTCGACGACGTCGGTGTCCCACCTTGCCGACAGGACGGGCTCGTCGGGATGGGCGTTCTTGATCATCTCGACCGCCTGAGGCAAGGAGTCCTGACCGGAGCCGGCGTCGTGGGTGGAGACGGTCGGGTTCAATGCGCGCAGGATCTCCCCCTGGTGGGGTAGGAGCATGCCGCTGACTGTGATGATGAGCATCCCGAGGCCGGCCGCCGCCGACAGCCAGCGGCGCACGTGGGCCATCGCCCGGCGGGTGCGGGAGGGTGGGGAGGGGAGGGGGGCGACCGAGGGAACCATGGCAGTCTTCACCGGGGAGGGCTAGGACCCGGCGGGGGCCAGCAGGGCGGCCACGGCGCACAGGCAGGTCAGGACCGCAATGAGGGCGTAGACGAAGTAGCCGTGCTCGCGCCGCCGCCACAGGGAACAGGCGCCACTGACGCTGATTGCGGTGCCGGCGACCTGGATGACCAGGGCGGCGCCGACGGCCAGCGGGCCCGCGGCACCGATAACGGGAGCCAGGGCGTAGACGATGACGCACCTGAGGCCCGAGGCCCACAGTCCCAGCATGACGGCATGGATATCGGCGCTGACCAGGAAGGGGGCTGCCGCCTCGTCCTGCGTGACGGGGGAGGTGGTCGGGGATGCGACAGCGTCGACGTCGTCGCCGGCCACCTCGCCGGGCGAAACGTCAACATAATCAATACTGGCCGTACTCTTCATACTGATGAATACGGTAACGGTCAGGATAAATCGCGTCAACGCTCCGCCATGGGCTGGCGATGTGATGTCAGACAGGCGTGTTTGAGGGAAATAACCGCTGGTGGGAGCCTGTTTTGTGGGCCGGAGAAATAGGGGCTGCTCGGCTGCGTGCTGGACACGGCCCGGCAGCCGGACCGGGCTAGCGCAGCAGGGGCAGTGCGGAGATGACGGTCAGGACGACGATGATCGGCTCGAAGACCCGCTGATCCATGTGCTCGGCGAGGCGTCGGCCGGCCAGGGCCGAGGCGATGACGACCGGTGCGGCGATCGCCGCCAGCGACAGGGTCGTGGGGTTGACCAGGCCGGCTGAGACGGAGAAGGGCAGCTTGACCAGGTTGACCAGGAAGAAGAACCAGGCCGTCGTCCCCAGGAAGGCCTTGACCGGATAGCGGCAGGCCAGGAAGTACATGGAGGTCACCGGTCCGCCGGCGTTGGCGACCATCGTGGTGAAGCCGGCCAGGCTGCCGTAGACCAGTCGGGCCAGGCGGCTGCCGGCCGGGGTTGGGAGGCCGGCCTCAAGTGCGTCGTCGGACCTGTTCCTGGTGGCCGAGCGGCGCTGGTACAGCGTGACGGCGACCAGGATCAGCAGGATGGCGCCGATGAGGCGGCGAGTGGAGTCGTTGGAGGCCAGGTGCAGGAACAGGGCGCCGGCGCCGACGCCGGCCAGGACCGCCGGGACGAGCCTGCGCAGCATGCGGAAGTCCGCGTCGCCGCGATAGCTCCATACTGCCAGCAGGTCGCCGGTCATGAGCATGAGCAGGATGGCGCCGGTGGACTCCTTGGCCGGCAGTGCCGCGGTGCACAGGGCCACGGCGATGGTGGCAGCCCCGGGCAGGGCGGTCTTGGCGATACCGCACAGGGCTGCCACGACCATGAGCAGGATCCAGGCGGTGGTGGTCAAGGTGGGGAGCACGGGACCTCTCAGCGGTGAGAAGAGTCGGAGTCTGGTCTGAACTTTGTCCGGACTAATCATAGCCATCGACGGCGAGGGCCGGTGGGGTCCTCGCCGTCGACGGTGGCCTGCGTGAGTGCTGCCTGGGGCTGCGTCAACGGGGTGTTGCGGCGGTGCGCAGCAGCGTGGCGATGCCGGAGACGCCCAGGAAGATGAGTGCCGTTGCGGGCAG
>ERZ773213.668-NODE-668-length-19809-cov-4.545105_pt1 | contig 19809 bp, 20 predicted proteins | sample MGYA00580996_ERZ773213 | MGnify/ENA primary metagenome ERZ773213 (study PRJEB29015, sample SAMEA2738152) | human oral metagenome | biome: human oral; feature: human-associated habitat; material: saliva | place: China | collected 2197 ...
ATGAAGTGGAGCGTCAGCGGAACGGGAATGGAATGAGGAAACAGAAGAAGTTCCATTCCAGATAACTAGCAAAATGATCAGTAAAAGAGATACCTCAGATCGCTACGCTCCTTCGGCATCACTGATCATTTCACTATGCGGCTTCGCCTAAGAGGATTGAAGAAGAGATTATTGCAAATTTTTACTGGCCGAATTCCGAGATTAGAGCGGAGCGAAAATCGAGGGAATGAGGGTAGTTCCATTACCAAAATTTTATAATATCTTAGCTTTTATATACCTAATTACATACATAATAGTAAATATACATGTAACATTTTTTATGTGATATTATCTATTACTTAAGCAATTATATACTTAATTACATACTATAATGTGCAATATATAATGTAATAAATCTTATAAAATCCTGCACAAAAAAATAAAGGAATATAAGATATTATATGTATATTATATGGGTAATTACATACTATAATGTGCATTTTTGTAGTTTCGAAGAAATAGAAGACTTATTATTGAGAATATAGCTTCGAGCACAATGGGGACGACAGTATGGAGTCTCATGTGTGCGAAGCTTAGCTTGGGGTGAAAGCCCAAGTTAGAAGAGTATTTAATAATTAAAACAATAAATAATATGAATGTAATCAAACTTGACGTACCTGCTGGATGTAGGTATGTATCAGAAATTGAGGGATTCAAGATTTACGATTTTCCGCACATCTTGAATAAACAAATCCCTGGTTGCGGATTTACGGAGTACTGTATTGATCCTCTCAAGAACAGTGAGAATGTTGTCTTATGTAGTCCTAGGAAGATCTTGCTACAAAACAAGCATGGTCAACATCCAGACACAACATACTTAGTGGTTAATGATTATGAAAGTGACCCAAGTACAGACAAGGATCTCACGAAGCAAGAGAAGTCTAAGTATGATCCGTATAAGGTGGTAGATCCAGAGAAGGTGAAGAAAGAGAAGAAGGACAAGGAGGATTTCTTCAAGCGCTTAACGAAGGAGATAACCGGCTACATAACAGACTGTAGATTCAATAATAAGCCAGTTAAGATCCTGGTCACTTATGATTCATTCAGAATAGTAAAGGACATCATACAGCACAACTTTAGTGACCTGGATTATAGGGTTATTATTGATGAGTTTCAAAGTATCTTCACTGATAGTAAGTTTAAGTCCGACACAGAGCTTCAATTTGTTAAGTCAGTGCAAGGTATTCAAAAGGTATGTTATGTTAGTGCTACTCCTATGATGATAAAGTACCTAGAGATGTTAGAGGAATTCAAGAACCTCCCTTACTATGAGCTAGACTGGGAAGCACTTGAACCTGGGCGAGTTAGTAGGCCGACCTTGTATGTTAAGAATCTTGTTTCTGTTTATACAGAGGTTAAGCCAATTATTAAGTCTTACCTGAAGGGAAAGTTCGAGTATAGGTATGTAAAGCAAGAAGATGGTAGTGTAGAAAAGATAGTATCAAAGGAAGCAGTATTTTATGTTAACTCAGTCAATAACATCACTAGTATTGTCAAAAGGGCAGGCCTAACGCCAGAACAAGTAAATATCTTAGTTGCTAATACTCCTGATAATGTTAATAAAATACATAAGAGACTCGGTAGAAAGTATGATATAGGTACAGTTCCTTTGAGAGATGAACCAAGGAAGATGTTTACTTTCTGCACTAGAACTGTTTATCTTGGCGCTGACTTTTATAGTGACAACGCCCGATCTTTTGTGGTTAGTGATGCGAATATAGATACCCTTGCGGTTGATATTACGCTTGATCTCCCACAAATCTTAGGGCGTCAAAGATTAAAAGAAAACCCCTGGAGAAATGAAGCAACCCTATTCTTCAAGTCTATTAAGGGTGCTAATAAGAAGTCTGAGGAAGTATTTAACAAGAAGATAGAGGAGAAAGATAAGAAGTCCGAGGACATATTATCGATATATAGTAAGGGCACTAGTGGTGAACAAAGTTCAATGTCAGAGGTTTTACTAGATTATGCCAAGTTTTTACATTATAAGAAGGATTACGTAGCAGTTAATAAGATCTTTGTAGGTGGCGTTGTCAAGTTGGTACCTGTCTTTAATAATCTCGTCAAGGTATCTGAATTGAGGGCTTATGAAATGCAACAGACCGATTATGCTAACAGGTTTACAGTTTTCAGTGCGATCAAGAAAATAGGTACTGCAGACATTGATAACGGGGTTGTTAAAGAGGTACTGAATAAGATAGATTCAATAAAGGATAGGAGAGAGAAGTTTAAGTATCTCTGTGAACAATCAGAGCTTCCAGAGTTTAATATTATCTTAGACAACTTATCTAATACGAGATTTAAGGAATACATAGATGCACTAGGTGTTGATAAGTGTAAGGCGATGAGTTACAAGTTCGGTGATATGGATAAGAAGCTGAACGTAGAGAGCTTTGATAAGGATAAACTAAAAGAGGCAGTACAATCTAAGTTCGACCTTAACGTGTTTTATACAAATTCAGCTGTAAAGTCAACATTATCAGAAGTATATAAGGATATTGATTACAGAGCTAAGGCAAAAGCTAATGATATTGAGAATTATTTTGAGTCCTCTTCCTGTATGATGACGATTAATGGGAAGAGAATGCATGGTGTTAAATTAATTAATAAAAAATAATAGATATGATCTACATAATTGAGATGTTGGCGACTAGGGACTTAAATGATCCTATTCGTATTTTCAAGATTGGATATACTTGTGATTTTGATAGGAGGATGTCTGAGTATATGACTTGCAACGCATCCTTTATAGTGTACAAGAAGCTAGAAGGTGATGAATTTGACATGACTTGTGAGAAAATGATTCATCGGCACATAAAGGATAAGAAGTATGATGGTAGATCTGAAATGTTTATTAAAGACGATGAACTAGTTGAATTAATAGACAGTATAAACACGAAGGAGGATATACTGAGCCTTAAAGGTACAGCAAAGGTGAGTCATACTACAGTAAACAAGTATTACGGTGAATATAGGGGTGTAATTACAAAGAACTGGGATCTTATTCAGACAGTGTTTAATAATGAGCCGAGGAATTTAGTACAGGAGATGTTAGAGTCGAGTGAGACAAACTTATTCAGTTATGTAAAAGAAAATTATGGTATAGACCTAGTAGACTTTACAGACGAAGAAAAGAAAGTGGTCAGTGAGTTCTTGGGCCAGATCAGTATTATAAAAGGTCGTAAGGATAAATTAAAATACCTCTGTGAACAATCGGGCCGTTCTGAGTTTAGTGCAATCTTAGATAGTGTGCCCTATAAAAGATTCAAGGAATATGTAGTTAGATTAGGAGTTGAAGTTTGTCGCTCTGTTGGATATAAATTAGAGGTGCTAAATGACAAATTAAAAATTTTAAGCTTTGATAAGAATTTACTGAAAGATAAAATATATGAAACTTTCAAGGTAGGTAATTCTTATACTAGGAGTGGTATTAAAGAAATACTTGCCGAGATATATAAAGAAATCGGTTATAGGGCCTCTGCAAAAGCTAGTGATCTAAGTGACTATTTTGAATATAAGAAAGGTCTAGTTACAGTAAATAACAAAAGATCTAGTAGTTTTAAAATTTTATCTAAGAAGTGACGTCTAATATTATATTCTAGTCAGGTTTACATTATGTAAGCTTGGCTAGTTTTTCCTTTAGTTTCCTTATATGTGTGATAGAGATGCCTGGGGGTCTCTGTTAAACAAGCTCCAGGGATGTATAATAATATAAACTTTTTTATTTTTAAGATCTAATGAACAGAAGAATTGTATTAGTAGATCAAGAAGAGACTCCGACCTATGCGCGTTATTATGGCTCAGGTTTTTCGGAGGTTTACACACTTCAGAGCCTGTATGGTATGAGTGAGGCTGAGCGTCTTGCTAAGTTATCATTAGGTGAGTCTGACGGTGTATTAATTGTTGGTGGTAAGCCTTTTAAGTATTTGAAGTCTTACTATCATTTTGGTGTAAGAAATGAGACTTATACTGATTGTGCTATGTTACCTCGTCTTAGTATGGAGGGAGGTGCATTTTCAAAGGTAGTAGTAGAGTATCCAAGTCAAGAGGACATTGATTATTTCTTGAGTCCTGAGTTTGTAAGGCCTGTTAGTTTTTCAGGTTTCCAGCACAAGATTATTCACGATTATCAGGGTGCACTTAGGTTTCTTGAGTACTTAGATAGTCTTCCTCTCGAGCAGCACTATGGAATGGACTATGAGGCGAGTGGTATGCCGTTAGATAAGGAGTTCTGGTTAAGTGGTGTTGCGATTTGTACGGAGAGATTTGGTGGTTTTATTAGTCTTACTGATATTCGCCATTCTTATCCAGATGGTTCACCAGAATATAGTAATCTTTTGGGGTTGCTTGGTGAATTTTTCAAGAAGAGGATGGATCATATCTGGACTTACAACATGCAGTATGAGTGGCAGGTAAGTCATAGGGTACTTGGTGTTGACTTATATAATCTTTGTGATGCTAGTGCTGTCAATGTAATGGATGGATTTCACCTTAAGAAATTTTCTCTTAAGTGGACAGCTCAGAGAGTCCTAGGCGTGAATGTATGGGATAGTGAGTTTGACAGAATTAGTGAGCTCATAGATTCAGGCTTATATGAGATAGTAGGGAAGCTTAAGAAGGATCAACGTAAGGTATTCAAGGTAGATAGGTCAAGTTTTTACAATACGCCTGAGTGGAATGAGCTGAGTAAGAGATATCCAGACTACATAGGGGAGTTCAATAATCTTATGTTAGAATATTGGGGTTATCCTTTTATGTGTGTGCCTAGTGAGATATTGGGTCATTATTGTTGTCTTGACTCATTCTATACTCTCCTTATTGCAATGTCTAGGTTTGATACTTATTCAGAGGATTGTTGGAAGGTTAACTTAGACAACATTAGGCTTGGTGCTAGATTAATGGGCAGTGGTCTTTATATTGATGAGCCATTCAGACAGTCCTATGAGAAATACTGTCATGAGCAAATGGCCTGGAGTATTACATATTGTGCTCAGGCTAGGTGTTATATTAAGATGCAGGCTCATTCAAAACAGGCAGCATCATTAAAGCGTTATCATCCTGTGGCGGTTAAACTACTAGAACAGGGTAAGTTTCATAATGGAGACGTAGTAGAGATAGTAAAGGACCTGCTACTTGAGAACTTAGACAGTATGGATTCTTATAGTACTGGCCTGAATGAGGGTGGTATTTTGATTAAGTATGGTCCTAAGTTTGCAAATGGTTTCTTAGATATTGTCAGGGGTGCGATGTCTGAGGTAAAGATGGCGACAAAGATAGATGAGACTGTTAAGAGGAAGAAAAAATTAGTTGCCCTCATTGCCGATAAGTTTAGTGATCTTGTTGGTATTAGGTCGCTTGAATTAGACCCCGCGAAACACCCAACGAAATTCAGGAAGCATGTAGAGCTGGAGAAATATTTGTACTATAAGAAGGCGTATGCAGAATTAGAGAAGGTGAAGAAGCAGTTAAGTGATATTCATAATGTACCGGATACTATCTATGCATTTGGTGAGAAGCGTCCGTTGGTAGAATATGCGGGGTATGTTAGCGACAATTATTTCAAGTGCAAATCGCCAATTGAAAATGATCAGATTGCATTTGAACTAGCTACCTTATATCGACCTCAGACATGTTACTTAGCGGCTATGATAGAAAGTACCCAACAACTAGAGGGAACGGATAAGTTTTACAGTGATCGAGGCATTACTGACATCAACGTTGGGTATAATGAATTTTTTGAACAGTGGCGGTCATTTGTTGAGAAAGATCCAGGGGTAAGTTTTAAGTATCCAGATAAGGTATTTAATATTGCGCTTACTTCTTGGCAGGCTACTAAGAAACTTGATAATATGACTGACGGTGTTAAGGAGATATGGACAAACTTGAGAGGATTTCAAGCGCAGACAACATATTTCCCGACTCTCAATGAACAATATACAGGTTATGAAGAGCATTTTGAACCTACCGATATGGATGATGATTTTTACTTCATGCGGAAAATGGTATTGAACTACTTAATATTCAAGAAGTATTCAAAACTAGATTCAACATATGTAGGCTCAGATGGTATGTTTCATAAGACAGGTAAGTGGGTAATAGAGGGTCAAGATCATATACCAATTAGAGAAGCGGACGAGAATGAACCTGGTGCTGTCTGGAAAGTATTTACAAGATATGAAGTACTGAGTAAGAGTAGTAAGAGGTGGTCTAGTCCTTTCCACACTATGAGAAATTGTAGCCTTAGGTAGTAATACTTAAGTGAAAAGGCTGTGAACTAGTAAAATGCTAGGTGTGAGAATGTAGGAATTCTTGCTAACGAGGGAGGCTAAGTTATGAGAGTAATATGCTAATCTCGTGCCAAGTCTAAGTAGGGTAACCGCTTAGAAAGGTGTAACGACTATCCTGTTGTGGGGAGTAGGGGTCAAGTGAAATTCTTGGCTTCGAAGTGCAGCCTGTCCAGTTAGAGAATGCTGGATAATGAAATAGTCTTGCCGTATTGAAAAATAACGGAATAACAGAATTAGCCATGGAGATTGTAAGGATGTATTATGTCCACCTCCAGCATGGGACTCTAATGGTAATATAATATATGGTGGTTCTTCTCAAATACTAACGTACTTTGACATTATACAAAACTAGTGTCACTTGGGAGCGATCTCAAGAACAAATAACCTATCTATTGCTGAAAAGTCTTAACAGGTAGCGCTGAAGATAATTAGCAGGGAAGACATTATATATGTAACCCTCAACGACTATCCCTGTAGTGGGGAGTACACTTAAAATCGCAGAGTGGAAAAGGTAGGGTTCTCTTAGGTGTTAACTGAGAGAATGTGATATAGTCTGAACTAGGTAGAAATACTTAGAAGTTCAATAATGAGAACTGGGAGCAGGTTGCGTAGCTCTTGAACATATTGTAGTAGTGCGGAAGTAAAATCAGCGGGGTATGCCAGTGGTGACCCTAAGTTGATAGCAAAATTTGAGGAAGGATCTGACATCTACATATATTCTGCGAAGCTCTACTTAGGTGAGAGTGAGTGGGATAACTTAAGCGATAAGATGAAAAAGAAGTGGAGGAAGCGTTTTAAGACTATCTTCCTTGGTGTATTGTATGGCCTAGGTAAGAATTCATTAGCGGAGCGACTTGAATGTAGTCTGAATGAGGCTGATGATATTATACAAGGTCTTTACAATTCATTCCCAAAGCTTAGAGAATATGTAGCAAAGCAAGGTTCTTATCCAATGACTCACGACGGTTATATCAATACATTCTTAGGAGATAAACTAAGATTGATTGAGTATACTGATTACCTACCAAAGGCAACAACAGATCGTGAGAGAGGAAATATTATTGCAAGAATAGAAAGACTCGGTACCAACTTGCCAATTCAGGGAGGTACAAGTTCAATTATGGCCTGTGGTTTCTATAATAACATTAGAAAATCACTAGAAGAAGGTTGGAAACAGCCACTTCAGCCAATTATCGTAGTGCATTAGGTGAGAGTGGTGCACGTTAAACCTACTAAATTGCTGGGACGTCTTGTTAAGCTGTTAGTACTTAGTGTAATAACCTAACAGATAGAGATAATCAGCAGTGAGTGTAATAGCTCATTCAACGACTATCGAAAGGAACAGAATATGTTAACCGAGTAGAGTAGAATATAAACGTTTGATATTCGAAACAGTAGGCAGTGTAAGAACTGAAGATATAGTCTGGTCTAGCTCGAGAGGGTTAGCAGTGGGGTTTTATCTCACGGCTTAGGTGTAGTGAACCTAGGTGAACATTTACGGATTCTAATACTAATTACATACCAGTGGATAAAGTATTTGAGATTAGAAGATTTTACGATAAGAACTATACGGATTTCTGTGCAACAATAGGTCCAAAGATTAGATTACTTTTTGACTTGCTCGTTGGTTATAGTTACGAGGAGGCGAACGAACTTAAGACAATTGATGAGAATACGATTGAGTTTAAGGGAAGTGCGAAGTCTATCTTAAAGCTATACGACAAGATTATGAATTGTCCCCTTGATGTTGAGTGTGATACCAACAGAGATGATATAGTAAGGGCTCAGAAGTTAGTAAGCAGCCCATACCAAAGATTCATTATCGAAGGTGGTTGTAATATGTCAAAAGATCTAAGCAAGATAAAGGTTAGATTCCACAAGAAGTAATTAACAGGCTGGGTACTAGGGTTTAAGTCTCTGGTACCTAGTTATTTTTCGTGGACTAGTGGCGTCAATACCTTATATGTGTAAATGAAAAAACATAATATGGAAAGCAGGTTATTAAGTGAATTTAAAAAAGGAAGTAAATGGTACATGGTTGAGGGTGGCCAGTTTGATGAATTTAGTCCTCGTATTGTTAATGTGGTGATTGGTGATACAGTAGAGGAAGATGTAGTAAAACGAACACTCAAACTTCAGGTACTAGATGAGAAAGGGGGATTGGTTGGAAAGATTAAGTTCCAAGACAAAGAAGGTAATGGTGAATATAGTACTTCTGATTTTCCGCTTTGTTCGATCAATCCTGGAAATTTACCCGGCAGATTTAGGAGGTACTATGAGTTTAACTTATTCAGTACCATCGAACCTGCATTGGATGAGGTGGAAAAGAGAATTACTGATATTAAGGAGAAGCTCAGTAAGGTCAGAAATAGGATGTTAGAACTTGGTACAGAGGAGGCAAGACTTGAGGAATTACTTTGTACCAGAATCTTAGTGACTGACAAAGGAAATTACTGTACCTATCAAGATGCTAAGACAGGGAAGAGAATTAACTTAAGTAGTGGGTGTTACTATAAGGTTGGCACTATACTGTACTTATATGATGGATTCAAGCTCAACAAAGTACTATGATAGACCATATATACGATGATGAATACTTTGAGGGAAAAACTCTTTACTTAGTAGAGGGAGGAGTACATGATAATTTTAGCCCAAAGATTAGACAGGTTAAGGTTGGACTATTCTTTTTAAGTCCAATAGCTAATAAAGGCAGGTGTGAGAAGTTCTATCCTATTCTCAGCGCGGATGGTAATTTAGTATGTAATGTCTGTTTTACTAGGGTGGATAATAACCCTTACTATCAAAGACTTAGGTTCATGTCTGTCTTACCTGGTAACATAGACAAGAAGTTCTACGCTAGATATAACCTCTTCGATAACTTAAAAGATGCTGGAGAGGAAGTATGGAAGAGAAAGAGCGAAGTACAGAAAAGAATTATGAACCTACAAACCTCTATTTCAGAACTAGAGAGGTTAACTAGGATGATATAGTATTAAACCAAAATAACAATTATGTACAAGACATTTAATTTTAACTTACTAAGAAGAAATTTTTGCGGACATATTAGCTGCAAGAAGAGTAATGATGTAAGGTGGGGTATTAAGTTTGAATATTGGAAGGGTAAGCCAAAGAAACTGGTATGGCTCAGAAAATTTGAGATCAGCCTCTATAAGTTTCACCTACTATCTAACCTCTATAGAAATTCAGAGGAGCGAGAGAAGGAGGAGAACAAGCTTAAGATCATGATATACAATACAGAGACAGTGGTACATAATGGTCTTGACTCTATTATATCTTTCCGTATCCCTTGTCCTTGTAGAAAACCAGTTGAGGCATTACAACAGGACCTTGACTTGATTAGTAAGAAATTAAGAGATGCTAAGGATAAACCAGCAATCAGAAAGGAACTAATGAAAGAGTACCAAGAAACAAGGACCTACTTAGATCATAAGGAAGGTAGATTATTAGGTAGTTGGCTCTTTGAGGGTACACTTAGGCAGGCACTTCAAGAATTTCCAGATATTATTAGGCTATGTACGAAATAGAAGATGTAATTGTTAGCACAGAGAAGCAGAAGTATGGAATCTTACTTACCTTCTCTATGTACGGTAGGACGCTTGGTACGGAGATGATATCAACTACACAAGCTAAGTTTTTAAGAGATGATTTAACTAAAATACTAGAAGACGATGGAACTGAAAGAGATGATCAAGAAGAGACAGGTGAGCAATTTTGAGATAATCAATAAGATTGTCATGTACCTAACAAAGTATCCAGACACAAGATTTCACCAAGCCTTAATCAACTTGGGGATATCTGAAGTAGGAAGAGATCAATTCTATGAGGAAAGTGTTACTACCTTAGAAAGAATGATAGAAGATGAGAATTCTAGGAAGTCATAATTCACTTTCCTACTTAAGACCTAGTTCTATCTTATTGTGGCCCTTTCATTTCACTGCTAGATGTCAAGGCGTGGATATTAGGGCGCAATATAGGCTAGGTGTAAGGGTTTTTGATATTAGGTTGTGGTTTGATAAGAATGGTAAGCCCTTAGTGAGACATGGGTGGATGACTTTTAAGTGTAGTGTTGAAAAGCTGAGTGGTATATTAGGCTGGTTAAATGAGAAAGGTGATGCTAGTGTGAGATTGATCCTAGAAACTCCGCCCTTCTTGTTTACGCCTGATTCACTAGCAGTAATGACAGAGAAGAAGTTTTATTTTCTTACATTCTGCACTACCTTGATCAATACATTCAGGCAGGTTAAGTTCTTTGGGTTCCGTGAGAAGAAAACGTGGAAAACAATACTAGATGACAGAATTAATGATGAACCAATTCTGATAGATAGATATAGTAGCACCACGTCTATACTCACGGGAAAACCATTAGAGACTAGTGGATGGAGGAGATGGGTTGGATTTATTGACGACCTATTCCCTTGGTTATTTGCTAGGCTGTGGAATAAGAAGATCAGAGAAGAAGTAAGCGGTGATATACTGTTCTTAGATTTTGTAGAGCTATGAAGTTAAAGCTGATAGTGGGTAATAGGAGGTTTCAAGTCGACGAGATTAGTGAGGTTGAGCTGATTTACTATGGATGTGAGTATATACCTAGTGTTAGTAGTAATATGAGGTTATTTGCTATGCCGAAGGTTAGTGATGAGATCTCTGAAGTGCTGAAGCTTGAAGACGCTACTAAACATATGCCTTACGAAGTTGACCCAATAATAGGAGCAACTTTTCGCTGCGAAGGGTCTGAATTAAGAGGCATTAGATTCCAAGTGCCGGCAAAGTACTTTCATAGTTTCAAGAAGATTAGTACACGTGAATATTGGAAGAAGGTTGATTGCACAGATGACTTCTTTATTTGTAGCCGCCAGAATGTGCTAGTACTTAGAAATGCACTAATGAATAAAGCGGGGCGTGTAGATAATGGAGCAGTGGAATTGACCTTTAAGTTTGAACACTATGAAACATTTCCAATTCAATTACTAGATAAAGTAATAGAAAGATCTTATGAGAAGAAAGAGACTTAGTTCTCTTTCTTTTTTTATTTTGCCCTAGAACCCTTACTAGTATGAGGAAGGAAAATTTAATGAACTTTTTGAACAGTGATGACAGGTTTTCGTTCAAGGTTGGTGATTACTTAGTACCAGTCCTCTTTAGAACCTGTCGAAAGTTTATAATTAGTCTTAAAGAAAATAGGAGTATTAATCTAAATCAAGGAAAGAGTAAGTATGTTAGATATTTCGAAGTATTATTGAAGCATTTTTACCGTGATAAGGTTTATTTAAAAGAAGTTCCTTTAGTAATTGAAAAAAGGAAACTATGGAGGAAGTGCTGTAAGAGAAACCTATTGAAAGGTGAAGATACGTTAAATAAGAATTATTTCCTAGCAGACTATGTCTTTCCTGAGTATAACCTAATAGTAGAAATAGACTCTAACTTGCATAATTGGAGATATGATGCAGCGAGAGATGAGTATGTAGAAAGAATTTATGGATTTAAAGTACTTAGGTTTTATGAGTTTGGAAATAATCCGGATAGAATGGGTAAATTCTTGGACTACTTAGATGAGCATTTTGCAACTACCCCTTCCAACATAGTAAAACTAGATTACTCAGATTTAATATTCAAATCTTTTATTTACCAGATAGGGGATTTTTCTTTTAAGATTTTAAATAAGATAGAAAAATACCTAACCAATAGTGGTGAATTAACAAGTAGAGTCTGTATCGTAGATAGTAATATTCTTAGTAGATATGAACTATCAGTGTTAGAAAATCTGTATTCACGCAGATATATAATTATTGATTATTTTAAGTACACTTATAATATTGATGTATTTATAACGACCTCAAATCCTTAATAGTGTATAATAGGTGTGCGGGCGGTTGTGTACGTAGGAGACGCTTAACACTCGCATGGGCCGAATTTCGTCTAGTTTTATAGGCCTATTAGTACAGATGTACTAATAATACTAAAGACGCTAGACTACCCTTGTAGCGGTAAAGGAAAGCTATGTACGTCAGGAGGTTCCATGGGAGATCAAGAAGATATATCATATACCCGGGTAGAACTACGGTACTAGTAGAGATAGAGAGTCGAAAGGATAGTTATTTTTGAGTAACTAGCTCTCTGTCGTTTTTTTTCGTTCCCCTTAATTCCTTATTGTTGTGAAAGAAGTAATAACAAAAATAATAAGAAGATGATAAATTTGTATGAGCTAGAAGACATTACATTATTACCAAGTGCTATTAATAACGGCCACTTATCCGCTGATGTTGATTTCTTGGTTAGTGATGAATTAGATGTAACGGGAAGTAATACAGATACACTTCCTATATTCACTTCCCCAATGCCATCAATAGTAGGTAGTGAGAGTGCCAAGATTTATGACTCAGCGGGAATACGGCCGATCATACCTAGCACTGAGAATATCGACCTAAGACTTAATTATTGTGCTTGGGTATTCTGTGCATTTACTGTGGTTGAGGTAAGGAGGAACTTTTTGAATACGAGACGAGAGAGTAATAATCAGTTCCATGTCTGTATCGATGCTGGTAATGGTCATGATGCAGGTATTATGTCTCTCTGCAATGAACTTAAGAAGATGTATGGTGGTCAGATATTACTTATGGGCGGAAATATAGCAAATCCAGCCACCTATGAGTATTACAGTAAGGCAGGATTTGATTACATGAGAGTTGGCATATCTGGGGGTTCATTGGTAGATAAGTGCAAGTATGGTTTTCACTATCCACTTGCTAGCTTACTCAATGATATAAAGACTGAGAAGAGTAAGTCTGTGAATAAGAATCTCCGCCCTGTTAAGATAATAGCTGATGGTGGGGTTGATTCATACCTTCATGCTGTTAAGTGTCTTGCAATGGGTGCTGACTATGTAATGATTGGGAGAGATTTTGCTAGGGTACTTGAGGCAGAGGGTGAGATCTTAATGAAAAGTAGCCAAACAGAGATGACACCAATCGATAAATCTACACTACCACCGGATATGGACCAGTATAAGATAAAGTCAAATCAGTTCAGTAGGTATTATTGGGGAAATACAACTCCTAAGGTAAGAGCTGAGAGGGCTGGTTTTAAAAGTGTTGAGGACTGGGAAAAATCAGTAGGCAGTAAGGTAGTGTTATCAGATTCAGGTTGGGAAAGTGTTAGTATTGAATTAACGCTCGATGAATGGATAGATGAATTTAAGAACTGCGCATACTATTCGTTCATGATGACTAACTCAACAACCTGGAAAGAGTTTAAGGAGAATGTTAAGTATGCAGTTCAATACTAAGAAGATATGAAGTTTGAAGAAATAAAAGAATACATAAAAGAAAAGGCTCCTAAGTATGTATATTATAATACGATGGGACCAGTTTGTATTAGTGAAATAATTGGTCTTGATAGGTTGGAATTATCAATAGAGCACTTGACAGTAGTATTCAGCAAAGATCAGGATGGTACTTTAAATATTGGTGTAGATATTCCGCCAGTTGAGTATAATTCGCACTCATGGGGAAATGTTACGCACTGTATCTATTGGCTAGATCTGTTGGTGTTTGACATAATTAATAAGTACGAAGGTGAGGTAAGTAAGATGATTAGGTTTGAATTTCCTTACCACGACGAAGACACAAGCATAGAAATTCCACCTGGTTATCTATATGTTAGTCCAGTCGCTATGCATTTTGTAGTAGGTCTAAGTAATGTAGTGGATGGTTTAACAGTTAAAATACTACCACCACGAGGAAGAATAGATTACACTACGATTTATGCATACTTTCCAGACCTACCAATTGACGGTGTTGAGATTAAGGATGGCTTTGATACAATCTGCGGGCCCTTTATGAAACTAATAGGGGAAAGTAATAGATTAGTTATTGCAGACTGTGATGGCCCGCTCTCTAAGTCTTAATCAGATTATAAAGACTATATTGATTTTCTAGCATAAATGTACTTTACCTAACTTGTCTGTGATAGATAGGTTAGGTACTTTCTTTTTTGCCCCGTTAAATGCCCTAGATCCCTTATTAATGTAATGAAAGTTATCTCAAGAAAATCTAAGTTCTTGGGGTAAATTATTTTTTAGTATTAACAAGAAAAATGAGATTATGAAGAAGATAAATATTAACATTGACGTTTACTATACAAAGGTAATCGTCTTGGTAGGAACTAGAGCTGAAATAGTAGAACAGCTCAGTAAGAAAAAGGACGTTCAATTATCAAAGGTAGTTGAGCAGTTAAAAAAGAGAAGTCTGAGAGGATTCGCAACAAAACAGATTAATAGTCTAGGTGCTTATATAGTAGGTATTGAGACTGATAACTTAAAGACTGCAAGTATAGAGTCAGTCTTGGTGCATGAGTTATTTCATGTAACAGAGAACATACTAACCGATAGAAAGGTAGTATTAGGTGGAGAACATTCCGCTTACCTAATTGGTTACCTAATGGATAAAGCTATTAAGGGGATCAATAAGAAAGAGAAGAAATAAAAATCTTCTCTTTTTTCTTTTCAACCAGACTCTGTATTATGGCACTGCATCTGGGAAGCCTTCAATTCCTTATTAATGATAATATAGAATACACATTATTGACGAGGAGATTCTACGTGTGAAATAGAAGAAGCTCATATAAATAGTTGATAATGTGTGGGAGAGCTGGGATGTATTTCTCGGCTCTCTTTTTTTTTGTTTCCCCTTGATTCCTTACTTGTGTGAAAACAATAATAACAGTAAAACATCTATTATGATTAACAAAAGAAATGCAGTACTTTGTTGTTCATGTAATTATTCAGAGGACAACAGGTACTTTAAACTTTATGGACGTAATGAAAGTATTAATTCATTTTATAACAAAAATTTATGGAAAGATTAACAGAACTGATGAGAATCCAGTTTGAGAAGATGTGTAAGACTGGAAAATTATTTAGGGCTAGTGTAGATTCAGAACAGCTTTGGACTACCTACTTAGAGGGAATGAAGCCAGACCCAACTTTCAGGGACATTGATAGTAGTGTCCATAACTGCAACTACTGCCACGCTTTTATTAGGAGGTATGGTAATATTATTGCACTTGACTCTGACCTCAATATTATGACCTTGTTCGACTTGGATATACAGGACAAGGAAGTTGAAGATGAGTATGGTAAGTCAGTTCGTGCTATGTCTGCGCTTATTAAGAACGCCGAAGTAGGAGGAGTATTTGTTGAGTCCTTATCGTACTTAGTAAATCCAAGAACTCCGTATGAAACAAACCCAACAGACAATCAGCCAACTTATCTCCTAGGCGTTCGGCGCAATACAAAGCGCTACCTACTAGAAGATGTACAGAGGTGGCCAGATTCAGGGATAGTAGAAAATCAGACTATTACATTCAATCACTTCTACGTTGAGATACCAGCCGAGTTTATCAACAAAACAGGTGATAGTACTGAAAGCCTGGTTGGTCTCGCTAAGTCTAATCATGATGTACTAGTGAGGGCAATGGAAGAGGTTAGCTTGGATACATTAGAGCTCATCAAGGACTTAACACTACAAGGATCACTACTTAACGGTGATTCTTATATGAGTACCTTGAACTTTGCGATTGACTGTAAGAAAGAGTACAATCAAGTAGAGCAAGGCAAGAGAGATAGATGGGCTTGGCCAGTTTCTAGTAGAGCTGGTGGTAAGTCTAAGTTCTTGAATACTGCAATTGGTACTCTTATGTCTGACCTGTCACAAGGTATGGAAATCAATGAGGCCTGCAAGTCATTCAATTACAAGGTAGATCCAGCTAACTACATGAAGGCTAGTGCACCTATTACTAAGAGACAGATTGAGGAGGCTGAGAAGTTTGTGAAGGAGAATGGATACGAAGATTCATTCAACCGTAGGTGTGCAGTGATTGACGACATTGACCTTCCTAACATACTACATATTAACTCAGATTCTGCAAAGGCTAAGTCTGTGGTGAGTGTATTTGATGGGCTCCAACCTACACACTCACAACATAAGAAGGCAGTTTTTGATAATGTCGAGGAAGTAGGGATTGAGAAGTTCATGCAAGATATTCTGCCAGGATGTACCGGTGTGGAATTATACCTCGAGAATCGCCACGCAGAGAATTTTGTATCACTCATTACATCAACAAACAAAAATAGTAAGAGGATATTCAAGTGGCAAAATAACTTCTCTTGGACTTACACCGGAAACCTGGCAGGAAAAAGCATGATCAAGAAAGCAGTGAAGTCGGCAGGTGGTTTTGTTGATGCACCTTTCAGATTTTCAATACTCTGGAACGAAGATGGACGAAGTATTGTTGACTTTGATGCACACTTAGTAGAGCCAGGAAGCGACCATATCTACTACGGCTCACATAATATCAATAAGATGATGGACGCTATACCAAGACAAAAGAGTGATTGTGGTGGTGTTATTGATATTGATATGATTCGACCAAGGGGAGTGGGAGTTGAAAATATCTTCTACCCCGACATGAGTACTGTAAGAGACGGTCTATATCGCCTCTACGTACATAACTTCGATGGTGGTAAGAATACTGGCGTCAAAGCAGAGGTAGTAATAGGAGATCAGACATTTAACTTTGAGGTAGGTCAGGAAGTAAAGGGAAATGCACAGATAGCAGACATCTATATTAAGAATGGCAAGCTTGATAGGATTAAAAATACACCATACCTAGTAAGCAGCGATACTAAGCAGATGACAGTGTTTGGCTTGGATACACTAGAATTTCATAAGGTTAATCTTCTCTGTCTTAGTCCAAACTACTGGCAGGAGAACGGTGTAGGGAATAAACACTACTTCTTTATGCTAGAGGGAGCTATGTCACAGGAGGATATTAGAACCTTCCACAATGAATTCTTAACCCCAGAACTATTACAACACAGAAAAGTAATGGAAGTACTGGGTCATAAGTGTAGGTGTAAGTCAGTACCAGGACAGCTTAGTGGACTTGGCTTTAATGCAACTGTCCGTGATGAAGTAGTTGTGAGATTAAGTGGATCACATAAAAGAGTAGTACGAATTAAATTTTAAAGAGTATGTACAAGAAAGCAATGAAACTCCATCTTAGATATACTACTAAGATTGGACAAGTGACAACAGAAGAACTTTGGAGCCTTAAAATGTCAGATCTCCAGAGTGCAGTAGAAGACGCATACAAGGAGAAAGAAAGACTCCAAGGTGCAGGTGGTCAGGGTGAGCTCAGTTTCTTAGAGACAAAGCCACAAGATCCAGAAGTTGAACAGGCAGTGCTCCGTTTTGAAGTGCTTAAGGATGTTTACTTGACAAGGGTAGATGACAGTAAGCAAGCAAAGGAGAACTATCAGACAAGTAAGGAGATTCAAGAGCTGGAAGATATACTGGCTGAAAAGAAGAGAGCTGATATCAAGAGCATGTCAGCAGAAGATCTTGAAAAACTTATCCAGGAAAAGAGAAATAAACTGAGTAAGTAAGTGCAGAGAATAGAGGTCAGTGTGTTGGCTTCTATTCTTTTTTTTTTGTTTAGGGAAAGAAAAGAAAAATACTCATACCTAAGATTTCTCCTAAGTATGAGCAAAACTAGTTTATTAAAGCAGGATCCAGAGTACCAGTAGGATTCCCACTACTACTCCAATAATATCCGCTACTATGTCACGTGCTTCTGGTGATCCATTATTTTTTTTATCCCAGACCTCCTTCACAATACCAATACCAACTGTTAAGACTGATGAAACGATAAGAGTCATCATAAGTGGCATGCCGGTAAGTGCAAATAGTTTATATAAGAATACAGCAATTAACATACTAACTACTGCGTGCATCCATTTGTCAACCGGAATAGATGCGAGACCGGTAATTAATTTCTTCATCATTACGTTAGTTCCCAATTTTTATTTTCTAACATTGTCTTATATTCCTGAGGTATCCTAGATTTATCAAAATCACGAGAGAGTATAAATCTTTTCCTAGCTCTATTCGTACCTAAGCCTCTAATTATTGCTAGGATAGATGCAAGGTTTAGTGACCCTAGATTGCTAATATTAAATTCGGTGGAGCTATACCCATTAAATACACTAACATTATCTGTCTCCGTATGATCACCCACTATTGATTCAAGATTGCCTGTATTTAGATTCAGAAATACATTAGTTAGGTTAGATACGGCCACCCGAGGTGTACTGGTATAGGTAAGATCTACTTTTGTAAGTTGATTACAGTTTATAAGTAGGTTCTGCATACTTGTACACCTAATTAAGTTCCACCTGCTTGTGTCCCCTAGGGTTGTAAGGGCCATACAAGAATCAAACATTAGGCTAGTAGTTGTTACATTTTCTAGATTCCAACCACTAGTGTCTAAGGATTGTAAGGATCTACAACTATGAAACATAGCACCAGCATTTGTCAGCCTTTCTAGTCCCCACCCACTTGTATTTCCTAGAGTTATCAGGTTACTACAGTATTGAAACATTTGTGCTGCATTCGAGAGATTGTTCAGTACCCATCCACTAGTATCAAGAGAGATAAGCGGGGTCTGAAAAAACATATAGACAGCGTTAGTTAGTTTTCTCAAGTCCCAATCTCTAACATCCAGGGTAGTAATCTTCGTCTGTCTAAACATGTTCTCCGCTGTGTTTAAGTTTCCTAGGTTCCACTTACTTGTATCTAAGGACTGTAAGGAGGAACAATTTTCAAATAACCTTTCCGCACTACTACCACTGAGTGTCCAATTACTTGTATCTATATCAACGAGAGAATTACAATATCTAAAAGTGAAATCCGATCTTAAATCTAGTCCATACTTAGTTGTTACCTTTCTTAGTCTTGTACAATTTTGGAATGCAGCTCTAGTCTCAATAGAAAGGTAAGGAAGTGATATTTCTTCTATACTACTATCCGAGAATGTAAATCTCTTCAGGTTTTTAAAGTATACAAGTTCATTAAACCTCCTTATATTACGATTTCTAGGAATTGATACGTCTTCCGTTGCAAGTGCTTGTTCATAGGTTACCTCTCCTGCAATACCTCTTACACCTACCTTACCATAAGCACTGTCAATAATTCCTCGTTCGCCGCCTATATTAGCAACCAACCATTTTTTTACCTCAGGGTCTTCAAATGTCATAATTGTCCCACTATATGTTTCAAATCCCCTCTCAACATCCTTAGCGGTCCTGTAAAATATATTCTCTTCCATATCTAGTAATCCATATTCTCCATCTTCCAGTCTCTCTACAAACTTCAGCCTATCGAGTGGTAAGTTCTCAAGATTAGCCACCTTCCTAAGCTCTTCCATTGGTGTTGTAGTTTTTAACTCTACAAACTGATCCTTAGGGCTACTCTCAAGGGTGTGATGGAGTCTACTTATTAAGCTCATCTCGACTGCCCTCCAAATTCTAGCACGCCGTCAACTATTGTGCAGGTGTATATGTGATTAGGTAGGATAATAAATGTCCTAGGTACCTTAACACTACTTGGGAATGTGATTCTAGGTA
>ERZ773213.675-NODE-675-length-19693-cov-8.023475_pt1 | contig 19693 bp, 18 predicted proteins | sample MGYA00580996_ERZ773213 | MGnify/ENA primary metagenome ERZ773213 (study PRJEB29015, sample SAMEA2738152) | human oral metagenome | biome: human oral; feature: human-associated habitat; material: saliva | place: China | collected 2197 ...
ATCAATCATACATCAAGGAGAAACCAATGAAAACAGTAAAAGAAAGATTAGTTGCAGCTTTGCAGCTTCCTATGCAAGAAACTTTAGCATTATACAAGAGTGCTTTTCGTGGTCTGACAGAAGAGCAGGTCGAAGAAAATCGTGACCTCTATGGGGAAAATATCATTACAAAGGGGCAGGAAGACTCTATTCTCAAGAAGATTTACGAGTCTATTATTAACCCCTTTACAGTCATCTTATTGGTGATTGCCTTAGTCTCTTTGGTGACTAATGTCTGGCTGGCTAAGCCTGGTGAGGAAGATCCGACAACTTCCATCATTATTGTCGTTCTAGTTTTGATTTCTGGAGGCATTCGTTTTATTCAGGAATTGCGTAGTGACCGCGCTGCTAGCAATCTGTCTCGGTTGATTGTCAACACAGCTACGGTTATTCGAGAAGGTTCAGAACAAGAACTTCCCATTGATGAGATTGTTGTAGGAGACATCGTCAAACTTAGTGCCGGAGACATGATTCCAGCGGATGTTTTGCTGCTAGAATCACGTGATTTCTTTGTTCAGCAGTCTGGCCTAACAGGGGAGAGCGATGCAGTAGAAAAGATGTGTCTTGCTAAGGCTGATGGGCAAAACTTTGATAGCCTTTTAGAAACAGAGTCGCTGGCTTTCATGGGAACCAACGTTATTTCCGGAAGAGCCACAGCTCTGGTGCTGGTAGTTGGTGACGAGACCATGATGGGAGCCATTGAGCAGACGCTGAACACCTACGATGAGCCGACTTCTTTTGAGCGTGATATGAATAGCATTTCTTGGCTCTTGATTCGTCTGATGCTCGTTATGGTACCTGTTGTTTTCTTCATCAACGGACTGACAGATGGAGACTGGTTGGAAGCAGGGGTCTTTGCTCTCAGTGTTGGGGTTGGCTTGACTCCAGAAATGCTACCGATGATTATCACAGCGAGCTTGGCTAAAGGTTCTATTATCATGGCTCAAGAAAAGGTCGTGATCAAAAAATTGAATGCTATTCAAGACCTAGGAGCTATTGATATCCTTTGTACGGATAAGACGGGCACATTGACCCAAGATGAGATTGTCTTGGAATATCCACTGGATATTCACGGTGATTTGGATTTGGCAGTGCTCCGTCGCGCCTTTCTAAATTCCTACTATCAAACGGGCCTTAAAAATCTCATGGATCGGGCCATCATCAACCGGACAGAGAAAGAAGCAGAAAAGCACGAGCTTGTTCGTGACTTAGACCAAACCTTTAAGAAAATTGATGAACTGCCCTTTGACTTTGAACGCCGTCGCATGAGTGTCATTGTCAAGGATGATGAAGATGTTATTAGCATGGTGACCAAGGGTGCCTTGGAGGAAATGTTGGCGATCTCTAGCTATGTAGAATACAAGAATCGCATTACGAAACTGACTGAGGAAATTCGTCAGGAAATCCTTGTGGAAGTGGCTCAACTCAATGAGCAAGGATTGCGCGTGCTTGGTGTTAGCTACAAGTCAGACCTAGAAGAAGATTATGACTATGAGGTCAAGGATGAGTCTGATATGATCTTGACGGGCTACCTGGCCTTTCTGGATCCACCTAAGTCATCTGCGGCTCCAGCTATTGAAACCTTGGCTGAGTACGGTGTTGCAACTAAGATTTTGACAGGTGATAATGAAAAGGTTACTCAGGCAGTCTGTGAAAAGGTTGGCCTTGATGTAGAAAATATCTTGCTAGGCGTAGAGGTAGATGCTTTATCAGATGAGGAATTGAGCCAAGCAGTAGAGAATACAACGGTCTTTGCTAAGCTCTCTCCTGATCAAAAAGCCCGGATCATCCTTCAACTCAAAGCCAATGGACACAAGGTTGGCTACATGGGTGATGGCATCAATGATGCCCCTTCAATGAAAGTAGCAGATGTTGGGATTTCTGTTGATACAGCTGTCGATATAGCCAAGGAAACGGCAGATGTCATTCTGCTGGATAAGGACCTCATGGTTCTGGAGAAAGGGTTGGTAGAGGGACGCAAGGTCTATGCCAACATGACTAAGTACATTAAGATGACGGTCAGTTCCAATTTTGGGAATATCTTTTCTCTTCTCTTTGCCAGCATCTTTTTACCTTTTCTGCCGATGGCACCAGTTCATCTGATTGTTCTTAATCTGGTTTATGATCTGTCCTGTATAGCCTTGCCTTTCGATAACGTTGATAGTGAATTTCTCAAGAAACCACGGATTTGGTCTGCTAACTCTATTACCCGCTTTATGGCTTGGATTGGGCCTATCTCATCCATTTTTGATGTTTTGACATACTTAGCCCTCTACTTTATCATTGTTCCTATGATAACAGGAAGCAGTTATCAAGCTGGCACTGAACAGGCGGCGACCTTTATCACTCTTTTTCAAACTGGGTGGTTTATTGAGTCTATGTGGACCCAGACTATGGTAATTTATATGTTACGCTCCCCTAAGCTACCTTTTGTGCAAAGTCGTCCTGCTTTGTCTGTCATTGTTACCACCATGGCGGCTGTTCTCTTTGTTACTTCCTTGCCATACAGCCTTTTTGCGTCTGTTCTCAAAACAGCTCCGCTCAATGGAGCATATTTCCTTTTCCTCCTATTGATTATTGTGCTTTACATGGTTAGTGTAACCTTTGTTAAACACTTGTATATCAAGCGTTATAAGGAATGGCTTTAGGACCAAGAAAATCTCTGAAAAGGTTTGCTTATGGCAAGCCTTTTCAATCTTTTTTTGATATAATAAGAAGAATAAATTGAAAGAAGGAAATCCAATCATGGGAAAACTTGAAGTTATCGCTCATCCACTAATTCAGCATAAATTGTCTATCTTGCGTCGTACAGATACCTCTACCAAGGCTTTTCGTGAATTAGTTGATGAAATCGCCATGCTGATGGGATACGAAGTTTTACGCGATTTACCACTTGAAGATGTAGAAATTGAAACACCGATTACAAAAACCATTCAAAAGCAGATTGCAGGGAAAAAATTAGCTATTGTGCCAATTTTACGTGCGGGTATTGGCATGGTCGATGGACTTCTAAGCTTGGTTCCAGCAGCGAAGGTCGGCCACATTGGAATGTACCGTGATGAAGAGACTTTGAAACCAGTTGAATACTTAGTTAAGCTACCAGAAGATATCGACCAACGCCAGATTTTCGTTGTCGATCCAATGCTAGCTACAGGTGGTTCTGCGATCTTGGCTGTGGATTCTCTCAAAAAACGTGGTGCTAGCCACATTACATTTGTATGTTTAGTTTCTGCACCAGAAGGAGTAAAAGCCTTGCAGGAAGCACATCCAGACGTTGATATTTTCACAGCTGCCTTGGATGACCATCTAAATGACCATGGTTATATCGTACCAGGATTGGGAGATGCTGGAGACCGCTTGTTCGGAACTAAATAAGATTTTGCTGAAGGATTGTCCAAAATCCAAGAAATAGGAAAATGGAGTGGTTTTGAAGAGGCAAGCTTCTCAAGGTCAGTATACTTCCTAATCGATTCAAAAATTTGACCTTTATTGACCAAAGAGTTATAATGGATTCATCCTTTGAATATTCTATTTCCTATTTGATAGAAAATCCAACTAACAGAAAGTGAGAAAACTATGATTCCTGTAGTTATTGAACAAACAAGCCGTGGGGAACGCTCGTATGATATTTACTCACGTCTATTAAAAGACCGCATCATCATGTTGACAGGTCCGGTAGAGGATAATATGGCTAATTCAGTCATTGCTCAGCTTCTTTTCTTGGATGCACAAGACAGTACCAAGGATATTTACCTCTATGTTAATACACCAGGTGGTTCAGTCTCAGCTGGTTTAGCGATTGTTGACACCATGAACTTTATTAAATCTGATGTCCAAACAATCGTTATGGGTATGGCTGCGAGCATGGGAACCATCATCGCATCAAGCGGTGCCAAAGGCAAACGTTTCATGCTTCCAAATGCTGAATATATGATTCACCAGCCAATGGGAGGAACTGGTGGTGGTACTCAGCAAACGGATATGGCTATTGCTGCGGAACACTTGTTGAAGACACGGAAAACTTTAGAGCAAATTCTTGCCGATAATTCTGGTAAAACAGTTGAGCAAATTCATGCTGATGCAGAACGTGATTATTGGATGAGTGCTGAAGAAACTCTTGCTTATGGATTCATTGATGAGATCATGGCTAACAATAATTTGAGTTAATCATATAAAATCAAATTGCCCCTAAGGGGCTTTTTTGATATAATCAGTAAGTAGTTCTAGTTTGGGAAGGATCGTTTATGTATCAGAAAGAAGAACGAGTTGGAGTAATTGTTTATCTTTATTATAATCGTGACGTAAAAAAAGTTGCTGCATATGGAGATATAGTTTACCATTCTAAAAAACGTCGGTATCTTCAGCTCTATGTACCAAAAATGCAAGCGGAAGACTTGCAGAAGAAGCTGGGACAGGAAAAGTTTGTAAAAAAAGTTCGTGCTTGTCATATTCAGGAATTGGACAAAAACTTCGTTGGTAGTCTACATCGCCAAGAGGAAAACGTTATCATTTAAAAAGCGTTTGTTTTTATATTGACAATTTTCTGATAATTCGGTATATTCTTACTATATAGTTTTGAATACACATAAAGGAGAACATTTTGATGAAGAAAAAATTTGCATTAACCTTGGTTAGTCTTGCAAGTGTTGCATTGCTAGCAGCCTGTGGAGAGGTCTCTACAACAGGAAATTCTGGTTCTGCTTCAGGAACTGAGATTGGTAAGACACTTAAAATTGGTTTCAACTTTGAAGAAACTGGTGACGTTGCTTCATACGGAACCGCTGAACAAAAAGCTGCTAAGTTAGCTGTTGATGAAATCAACAAAGCTGGTGGAGTAGACGGAAAACAAATCGAAATTACAGATAAGGATAATAAATCCGAGTTGAGTGAAGCTTCTACAGTTTCTACAAACTTGGTGACCCAGGCTAAAGTGAATGCCATCATTGGTCCTGCGACTTCAGGTGGTACTGGTGCAGCGATTACAAATGCTGCTAAAGCTTCTGTTCCTTTGATTACCCCAAGTGGTACTCAGGATGATTTGACAAAAGGTCAAGACTACTTGTTCCGTACAACTTTCATAGATAGTTTCCAAGGGAAAATTCTTAGCAAATATGTCACAGACAATTTGAAAGCTAAGAAAGTTGTTCTTTACTACGATAACTCAAGTGACTACGCAAAAGGAATCGCCAAGGCTTTCCAAGAAGAGTATAAGGGTGAAATCGTTGCAACTGAAACATTTGCCTCAAAAGATACTGACTTCCAAGCAGCTTTAACTAAATTCAAAGGTAAAGACTTTGATGCCCTTGTTGTTCCAGGTTACTACACTGAAGCTGGTAAAATCGTAAACCAAGCTCGTGGTATGGGAATTGACAAACCAATTGTTGGTGGAGATGGATTTAACAGTGAAGAGTTTATCTCACAAGCAACTCCAGCAGCTGCAACTAATGTTTACTATGTTTCTGGTTACTCAACTAGCGGAGACATGACAGCTAAAGCTAAGAAATTCTTGGAAGCATATAAAGCTAAGTATAATGAAGAACCATCAATGTTCTCTGCTCTTGCTTATGACTCTGTTTATATGGTAGCAGAAGCTTCTAAGGGTGCGAAAAACTCAGTTGATATCAAAGAAAACCTTGCTAAGTTGAAAGACTTCGAAGGGGTGACTGGTTCTATCACAATGGATAAAAATCATAACCCAGTTAAGTCAGCCTTGATGATTGGCTTGAAAGATGGTAAAGTTGATACTGTGGAAACAGTAAAACCAAACTAAGCAATTCAACTGAATTTCTAGAATCTTACAAAAGAAGGAAAAGGAATTGTATTTAAATCAGAATACAGTTCCTTTCTGCGGGTGAGGTGATGAATTCAATTTCTAGGATTGAGTTTGTCTCTTGCCCGATTTTATTATATTAGAAAGTGTGGTGTCTTATGCTCCAACAGCTTGTCAATGGTTTAATTCTAGGAAGTGTCTATGCACTATTAGCCCTAGGTTACACCATGGTCTATGGTATTATTAAGCTCATCAATTTTGCCCATGGTGATATTTATATGATGGGTGCTTTTATGGGGTATTTCCTCATCAATTCATTGAAATTAAATTTCTTTTTAGCTCTAATTGTGGCTATGATTGGAACAGCTATTTTAGGGGTTGTCATTGAATTTCTGGCTTATCGCCCATTACGAAATTCGACTCGTATTGCTGCCTTAATTACAGCAATTGGGGTTTCCTTCCTTTTGGAATACCTCATGGTTTATTTTGTTGGTGCTAGTACCTTACCATTCCCTCAGGTAATTCCAACTGTTCGTTTTAACTTAGGACCTATTACAGTCTCAAATATTCAGTTGATGATTTTAGGGATTTCTATTTTCTTGATGTTGGCTTTGCAATTTATTGTACAAAAGACCAAGATGGGGAAAGCTATGAGGGCAGTTTCGGTAGATAGTGATGCTGCTCAATTAATGGGGATTAATGTCAACAGGACCATTAGTTTCACCTTTGCATTGGGTTCTGCACTAGCAGGAGCAGCAGGTGTCCTTATCGCTCTTTACTATAACTCATTAGAGCCTTTAATGGGGATGACTCCAGGTATTAAGTCCTTTGTTGCTGCTGTTTTGGGTGGTATCGGAATTATTCCAGGGGCTGCCTTGGGTGGTTTTGTTATTGGTCTTTTAGAAACCTTTGCAACAGCCTTTGGTATGTCAGATTTCCGTGATGCGATTGTCTATGGTATTTTGATTATTATTTTGTTAATTCGTCCTGCGGGGATCCTTGGGAAAAACGTGAAAGAGAAGGTGTAAGATATGAAGCAAAATCTAAAAGTAAATGTTCTCTGGCTTGCTTTGATTCTTGCTGGCTACCTCTTAATTACGGTTTTAGCTGGTGGAGGAATACTGAACGCCTTCCATTTGCAAATCTTAGAAGAAATCGGTATTAACATTATTCTAGCTGTTGGTCTCAACCTAATTGTTGGATTCTCAGGGCAATTTTCTCTAGGCCATGCTGGTTTCATGGCTATTGGTGCCTATGCGGTTGCGATCATCGGAACAAAATCTCCAACCTATCCTGCCTTTTTTGCTGCTATGATACTAGGGGCATTCATTGCAGGACTTGTTGCCTTGGGAGTTGGGATTCCTACGCTTCGACTAAAAGGAGATTACTTGGCCATTGCAACTCTTGGAGTATCTGAAATTATTCGTATCTTGATTGTGAATGGTGGAGAAGTTACTAATGGTGCTGCTGGTATTCTAAGTATTCCTGGCTTTACTAGCTGGCAGATGGTTTATTTCTTTGCTGTTATTACGACTTTGTTCACATTGAACTTCTTGCGGAGTCCTCTAGGTCGTAAAACCTTGTCTGTCCGTGAAGATGAGATTGCGGCAGAGTCTGTGGGTGTTAACACAACTAAGGCCAAAGTTGTTGCCTTTGTCTTTGGGGCGGTAACAGCATCAATTGCAGGTGCTTTGAAGGCTGGTTTTATTGGAGCAGTTGTGCCTAAGGATTACTCTTTTACCAATACAATTAATGTCCTAATCATTGTTGTATTTGGTGGTTTAGGATCTATGACTGGAACAATTATCGCAGCAATTGTGTTAGGTGTCTTGAACATGCTCTTGCAAGAGTTCTCAAGCATTCGAATGATTATCTATTCACTCGCTCTTATCTTAGTTATGATCTTCCGTCCAGGTGGACTTCTAGGTACTTGGGAGCTGCAATTGTCGCGCTTTTTAAAAAAAGATAAGGAGGTCAAAGAATAATGGCACTTCTTGATGTAAAAAATTTAACGAAACATTTTGGTGGTCTGACAGCTGTTGGTGATGTGACTTTAGAGCTTAATGAAGGTGAATTAGTTGGACTTATCGGTCCGAATGGTGCTGGTAAAACAACACTCTTTAATTTATTGACGGGGGTATACGAGCCTAGTGAAGGGACGGTGACTTTAGATGGTCACTTGCTCAATGGCAAAGCTCCATATAAAATTGCATCGCTCGGACTTGGGCGTACATTCCAAAACATCCGTCTCTTCAAAGATTTAACTGTTTTAGATAATGTCTTGATTGCTTTTGGGAATCACCACAAGCCACATACTTTTGCTTCCTTCTTCCGCCTACCAGCTTTCTATAAAAATGAAGAAGAGTTGAAAAATAAGGCCTTGGATTTGCTGAAGATTTTTGACTTGGATAAGGAAGCTGAGACTTTGGCCAAAAACCTAGCTTATGGACAACAACGTCGCTTGGAAATCGTTCGGGCTTTAGCAACGGAGCCAAAGATTCTCTTTTTGGATGAGCCGGCTGCTGGTATGAATCCACAAGAAACAGCAGAATTGACTGAGTTGATCCGTCGTATCAAAAATGAATTCAACATTACCATTATGTTGATTGAGCATGATATGAGCTTGGTTATGGAAGTTACTGAACGAATCTATGTATTGGAATATGGCCGTTTGATTGCTCATGGTACACCTGATGAAATCAAGAGCAATGAACGAGTTATTGAAGCATATCTAGGAGGTGAAGCCTGATGACTATGTTAAAAGTTGAGAATTTATCCGTCCACTATGGCATGATTCAGGCTGTCCGTGATGTCAGCTTTGAAGTCAATGAAGGAGAAGTTGTTTCTTTGATTGGTGCTAATGGTGCTGGTAAAACAACCATCCTTCGGACGATTTCTGGCTTGGTTCGTCCGAGTGCTGGTAAAATTGAATTTTTAGGAAACGAAATCCAGAAAGTCCCAGCTCAAAAAATCGTAGCAGCCGGTCTTTCTCAGGTTCCAGAAGGCCGTCATGTCTTTCCAGGTTTGACAGTTATGGAGAATCTAGAAATGGGAGCCTTCCTAAAAACAAACCGAGAAGAAAATCAAGCCAACTTGAAGAAGGTCTTTTCTCGTTTCCCACGCTTGGAAGAGCGCAAAAACCAAGATGCTGCAACCCTTTCAGGTGGAGAACAGCAGATGTTAGCGATGGGACGGGCCTTGATGTCTACTCCTAAACTACTTCTTTTGGATGAGCCTTCTATGGGATTGGCACCTATTTTCATTCAAGAAATTTTTGACATCATTCAAGATATCCAGAAACAAGGGACAACAGTTCTCCTTATTGAGCAAAATGCCAATAAAGCACTTTCTATTGCAAATCGTGGCTACGTTCTTGAGACTGGTAAGATTGTTCTTTCTGGCACTGGACAAGAACTCCTCGCTTCAGACGAAGTCCGCAAAGCATATCTAGGTGGTTAAAAAGGTCCAATGGACCTTTTTAAGTTGCGGATGGGAGCTCGGACTAGCGAGTTTTCTTCAAACAGTCTGGGAGACATTTTTAGGTTGTGGATAGAAAGTTACGGTAGTAACTTAACATTTTGAAAAGGTCCAATGGACCTTTTTAAGTTGCAGATAAAGAAAACCAAGTTTTCGTCAAGATGCCCGGTGGATTGTTTCAGGTTGAAGATCTCGGTTGTTAGGATAGAAATGACAGTATATCTTTCATATTCTGCTTTTTATTAATTAGATTTGAATAAGTAGGAGAAATCACAAAACTTTAAGGGACTCTAATACATTAGAAGAGGTATGTTAGTTATAAGATTATTCATAATAGAAAACATGATTTTAATAGGATAAGTGATAGCTTAACAGGATAATTTTTAGAAAGTCGATCATTCTCCAGTAGATTTTCGTTGAGTATCTCAAATTTTGCCAATAGCTGGATTTTTCTTAATTTTGAAAAAGTAAGAAAAATGATGAAAGCGTTTGAAATTGCGAAAAAAAAACAGTATAATAAAAGAAAGAAAAAATAGAGGAGAGACTCTTATGGCAGTAAAAGATTTTATGACACGCAAAGTCGTTTATATTAGTCCTGATACGACGGTTGCTCACGCAGCAGATATTATGCGAGAGCAAGGTTTGCACAGATTGCCAGTTATTGAGAATGATAAGTTGGTTGGGCTTGTGACAGAAGGGACAATTGCTGAAGCTAGCCCATCTAAAGCAACTAGTCTATCCATTTATGAGATGAACTACCTCCTCAACAAAACAAAGATTAAGGATGTCATGATTCGAAAGGTCATCACGGTATCCCAATATGCCAGTCTAGAAGATGCGATTTACCTGATGTTGAAAAATAAAGTCGGCATTCTTCCAGTCGTGGACAATGAGCAAGTTTATGGTGTGATAACGGATCGAGATATTTTTAAAGCCTTTTTAGAAGTATCTGGTTACGGAGAAGAAGGAGTTCGAGCGCGCTTTGTTACTGAAGATGAAGTCGGTGTTTTGGAACATATTGTTCGCTTATTGGTGGAAGAAAACCTGAACATTTCAAATACAGTTAATATACCGAGAAAAGATGGTAAAGTTGTCATTGAAGTTCAAATTGATGGCAAGGTGGATTTAGAAGCGCTCAAGAAAAAATTTGAAGACAATCAGATTCATGTGGATAGCATCGTTCATACAGAAGCCAAAGCCTTATAAAATATACAAAAGGACTGGGAATCATGTTCCCGGTCCTTTTGTATATTTTAGATTTACGCATCTTAACGTCTTAAAATTTTCTTTATGAGCTGAATGGTTTTAAATTTAAGAGGGTTAGGATAATAACGGAAAGTTCCCATTTTTCGAACGATGAAGCCGTTGAAGTTTTGTTTGAAGCGCAGAACACCGTCAGAACCATCGAAAATTCCCATAATGCCGAGGAAATTATAAAATGGAATGCCTCTCTTGATGCTCTCAGTCATAACGTATTCCTGCAGCAGGGCAGGGGCGTAGAATTTGTTAAACTCAGGATAGGAGCCGCTGAAGAGATAGGTTGCTTCCTGAGGAGTATAGATAAAGAGGCTGGCAGCCAGAACTTGGTCTTGGTCGCCGTACTTATCAATCAGATCTTGAGCCTCTGCTTTGCGGGTTTCAAAGCTATCAAACTGGCTGGAAAGCTCTCGCAGCTGGTTTTGCTTCTTTTCAGATTGAGGATTGTTTTCCAAGTCAGCCTGTAGTTTCTGGATTTTCTGGCCCAGTTTCTCTTGGTCTTTTTGTAAGTTCTGAAGATAGTCCTTGAAGTTGAGACTAGCTGTCATGAAGTCAGCCTGCTGTCCAAAGCTATCATAAAAATCTTGATAGTAGTCTAGTGGCTTGTCATCATATTCCCGCCGGTCAGAAGTGGCAGCTGTGATGTCTTTGAAAATGCTGAGTTGGTCACGTTCCAGCCTTGTTAGCTTGATACCAAAGGTATTCGCCTTTTTGACTGTCGCCTTACCATTTTTACTGAAGGATTTGAGCAAGTCTTTCTCCGTCAGAGTAGCTAAATCTTTGACATAATGCCAATCAGGCTCCCCGCCTGGATAGCCCGTCTGTAAGCCGTCAAAGTCAAAGCCTAAGTCAGTCAGTTGCTGGATAAGCTCGCCTTTTTCTTCAGATGTAGGTTGGCCATTGCTGTCAAAAGTCTGATAAGTCTCGTAGGGTTTGATGATGAGCTCTAGGGCACCTTCTTTTTTAGCATAGGCTTGCAAAGCTTGATAGAAGGGGGGCAGGTATTGAGCATTGGTAGAGACAGGACCGCAGTTGATTTCCATATGAAGGCCGCCAGTCATAGGCATGCTGTAGAGGACAGCTGACACCACTACCTTCCCTTGTGGGTCAGTGTAGCCGACATACTGGGTACTGAAGCCACGCTTGCTCAGCAGCTCTGCCATTTCCACGGTCTGCATAAAGGAGCGTTGGGAGCTAGCTGAGGTATGCTGGATGAATTCTTCTTGACTGAGAAGTTTAAAGGTCATAGGCTTCCTTTCTGTTAATGCTTGCTGCGCAGTTTCTTTCTGAGAGTGTAGGCCAGATTGGAGAGGTGGTAAAGAGGATTAGTTGGCAGGTTGAACTCACCAGCGAATTCCTCAATGGTCGGATTGAACTTGGATTTAAAGCTGTAGAGACCGCCCTTAAGATCGTTTTCGATTCCACCCATATTTTGCCAATCTGCTCCGCGCTCAAAAGCATGTTTGGCTGTTTCGTACCAAGTGATGATGGCAGGCTGATAACGACGGTATTCCTCGTCCATTCCGGCGTAGATATTTTCAGAGGTTTTGCCATATTCTAAGACCAGTGTGCCAGATAGGGGAACGACAGTAGCTCCTTGGCTGATTTTATCCTGCAAAAAGTCGATCTCTTCTTGGAGACGTTTTTGTTCTTGCTGGTTATTCTCAATCTTGCCGGGCTTGGTTTTCTCGGTAAATTTCTCTGCTTCCTTAAGTGTCTTGGTCAGCTGAGCCTGCAAATCTTCCAATCGTGCCTTTAGATCAATGCTGGATAAGGTGATGTAGGAGTGGTTGGGATAAGTATCCAAGAGTTTTTGGTAATAGTCTTTGCCACGCAGGTGGATATTTTTCCTGTTTTCCGTTTTCTTCATCAGGCCTGAAAAGTCATCCAGTAATTCTGCTCCGCCAAATTGGATTTGAATGCCTTTGTTACGGGCTGTACGAATAGCCTGGCGAGTACTCTTAGAAAGCAGATCCTCGCTGAAATCTTCTTTATGGATATTGGCCTGCAAGCGAGGCTGGATGGTTTCGTCCAGAGACTCAGTCCGTCCGACCCAGACAGCTCCTGCTTGTTGCAGATCTTGAATCAACTCAATTGTCCCTGACTTGTCTTGCATTTCGCCGCCCATTTTGCTTTCTGCCAGAAAGAGGCTGGGGTCAAATTTGACAAAGAGCGCTTTTTTCTCCTTGGCAAATTTCTTGAGCGACGCCAAAACAAAGGTCAGTAGCTCCTTATCACTATAGTCCATTATGGGGCCACGCGGGATATAAAGCATGGTCATCCCCAAGGGCAGTGGCTTGATCAGGACACTGGCTACAGCAACCAAGTGATCATCTTTATAGAAGCCCAAGCGCTCATTGGCCCAGTTATCTTTGATCTGAGCCCAGGCTGAACTCTGCAGGAGATTGGCCTGCGGATGAGCTGTGACAAAATCGTCGTGTTCCTGAGCTGAAATTCCAATTTTGTAACTAAACATTATTTTAAAACCCACTCTCTAATGGCGTATGCTACGCCGGATTCGTCGTTTGATTTGGTGATATATTTGGCGATTTTCTTGAGTTCTTCCTTGCCGTTTTCCATGACAACAGGAGAGCCAACCGCTTCTAGCATGGCGCGGTCGTTTTCTTCATCGCCAATTGCCATGGTCTGCTCCTTGCTTAAGCCAAGTTTTTCAGCCAGATGCAGAACAGCAGCCCCTTTATTGACAGTCTTTTTGACAATTTCCAGATAGAAAGGAGCTGACTTAACTAGTGTATATTTTTCAGTTAATTCCGGTGGCAGTTTAGCAATAGCTGCATCCAGAATTTCTGGCTCATCAATATACATACATTTGACGATTTCTTTATCAGCCATTTCTTCAGGTGTACGGTAGAAGATCGGCATGCTGACCAGATTGGACTCGTAAACAGTGTACTTGCCGATGTTTCGATTGGCTGTATAAATGCCGTCCTTGGTGATGGCATGCATATGGACACCTAATTTTCGTCCGAGTAGTTCGATATCCAGATAGTCGTCATAGGACAGTGTTTCTTTGATTAATTCTTGACCTGTGACAGTATCCTGTACCAGTCCACCGTTAAAAGTAATCACATAGTTGCCTGGCTGATTAAGCTCTAGCTCTTCGAGGAGTTTTTGAACACCGGCAATAGGACGTCCAGTTGCAATAACGATTTTGATACCAGTAGCCTTGGCATCCTGGATAGCACTGAAGACTTCTGGAGTGATTTCTTTTTTGCTGTTTAATAAGGTGCCATCAATATCGATGGCGACTAGTTGAATAGACATCTTATTCTCCGTAAATAAAAGTATCGTTTTTCATATAGCTTAGAAAAGCTTGGCTATTTTCATTGAACAAGCCAGCATCAGTTAACATTTCTTTAGGGAAATAGAAACGGTTGTCCCCTTGACGTGTACCTGCAAGAGACTGGACAATTGGGGAAAGACTAGACAGTTCTGCTAAACTACCATCTTTTTGAATGATTTCAATCTGAGTACGTGGCTTTTCAACATCTGGACGATAAAAATCATAAGGAAGGTCAAAATTTCGATGAATAGCAGTGTAATAATCTGGTTCAAAACCAACTTGTTTGACGAGTTGCCGCAGGACATCCAGATGTTTTTCATTTTCCTCTGAGAAAATCATGGATTTAAAAACTTTTCGGTTGACATATCGCTGAGCAAGGTCAGATAAGATGGTGTCAGGGCTGGTCATCCAGCTTTGGAAGTAGGTGTTCATGACTCCATCGTCCAAAGCTAAATAGTCTTGCAAACTAAATCTTTTTTCAAAGAAAGGTAGTAAATTGGGTGAAGTTAGTTTAAAGAAGTCCTTCTGATCTTCGTAAAGGAATTTGGCTCTTTTTAATAGATTTTGCAACAAAACTTCCATGGCTCGACTAGCCGGGTGGAAATAAACCTGCATGTACATCTGATAACGACTGACCACATAATCCTCCACGGCATGCATACCATTACGTTGAAAGGCAATTCCGTTTTCAACTGGTCGTATGACCCGTAGAATTCTGGTCAAGTCAAATTGACCATAGGAAGCACCAGTATAAAAGGAGTCTCGTAAGAGATAGTCCATCCGGTCCACATCAATCTGACTGGAAATCAGCTGAACCACTTGCTTGTTAGGATAGGTGTGGTTGATGACACTGGCCACTTTTTCAGGAAAATCTGGTGAAACCTGAGTCAATACACGATTAATCTCGGTTTCAGGACTTGTGATAATCTGGCGTGTGATTTCTTCATGATCGGTATCAAATAAACGCTCAAAGCTATGAGAGTAGGCTCCGTGTCCTACATCGTGTAAAAGAGCGGTGACCATTACCAAAAGAGACTCGTGATTGTCCCAGGTTTGAAGATATTTCTCATCGAAGATTTTGGTAATCCGTCGAGCGATTTCATAGGCTCCTAGACAATGCGAAAAACGGCTATGCTCACCACCATGGAAAGTGTAACCAGATGTTCCCAGTTGCTTGATGCGGCGTAGTCGTTGAAATTCTTTAGTATTAATTAAGTCGTAAATAACTTGGTGGTCCACATGGATATAGGTGTGAACTGGATCACGAAATACTTTTTCAATCATGCTTCTATTATAACACAAATGGCTTTGTAGAGAGTAGAAGAAGAAAAAACCGATAAAATTTGTTAAAATAGAAAGGAAAAAGACTAGATTGAGAGATAAAACTTATGAAGATTCGGATGAAAAACCAGATTCAATTAGATGGTCAGACAGAATTAATTGATCAAATTTACGATGCTGAATGGACTCAAAAAGGTAACCATCATTACTTACTATTTAAAAATGAGGAAGACGAGAAAGTAGTCCTTAAGTTTCATGATACAGAATTGACCATGACCCGCTTTTCTAATCCTAAAACTCTGATGCGGTTCATCAAAGATGACAGAGCCTTGGTTGGGGTGCCTACTCCTATGGGGATGCAGACCTTGATGACGGATACCCAACGATATCATCTGGATTTAGATAAGCAAATCATTTTTCTGGATTACCAGCTTAAAACACCTGATGGAGAACGATTATTTGCTGATTACCAGATGGAAATTTCTTGGTTGTAAAAAATGTGAAATTTTTTCAAAGAAGCTAGAAAATTTTCTTGCGAAAAAAGATAAATTTTGATACAATGATAAACAACTCAAGGGAGTAGCTAACGGAATAACCGTTACATGGTCGTCAATACGAAAGCAATTTCCGGCCTTGTATGAAATAGCGAGACTTGTTTAATAAACAGGTCTCTTTTTCTATTTTAAAGAGACCCTATAAAAAGGAGGAGACAATTTGTCTAAAGAACAGAAACGTCAGGCTTTCTATACTCAGAATCAAGACTTAGTCTTGCAAGAGATGGAAACGTCTAAAGAGGGATTGACCAGCAGTGAGGCTGCAAAACGCTTATCTGAATATGGTCGCAATGAATTGGATGAGGGTGAAAAGAAATCTCTCCTCGTGAAATTTATCGAGCAGTTCAAGGATTTGATGATTATTATCTTGCTAGTAGCTGCTGTTCTTTCAGTTGTTACATCTGGTGGAGAAGATATTGCGGATGCCATTATTATCCTGGCCGTTGTTATTATCAACGCTGCCTTTGGTGTCTACCAAGAAGGTAAGGCTGAGGAAGCTATTGAAGCCCTCAAATCTATGTCTAGTCCAGCAGCGCGTGTTCTTCGTGATGGTCATGTAGCCGAAGTGGATTCAAAAGAACTGGTTCCTGGTGATATTGTCATTTTGGAAGCTGGAGATGTTGTTCCTGCGGATTTGCGACTCTTTGAAGCCAATTCTCTTAAAATTGAGGAAGCTGCTCTGACAGGTGAATCTGTTCCTGTTGAAAAAGACTTGTCTGTAGAGCTTGCTGAAGATGCTGGTATCGGTGATCGTGTTAATATGGCCTTCCAAAACTCTAATGTCACTTATGGACGCGGGATTGGTGTGGTCGTAAACACTGGTATGTATACTGAAGTGGGTCATATCGCAGGTATGCTACAAAATGCCGATGAGACTGATACTCCACTCAAACAAAATCTAAATAACCTTTCTAAAGTTTTGACCTACGCTATCTTGGTGATTGCAGCAGTTACCTTTGTAGTTGGAGTCTTTATCCAAGGAAAAGATCCGCTTGGTGAGTTGATGACGTCTGTTGCGCTTGCCGTTGCAGCCATTCCTGAAGGGCTTCCTGCTATCGTAACCATCGTTCTGGCTTTGGGAACTCAGGTTCTAGCTAAGCGAAATTCCATTGTCCGTAAGCTACCAGCGGTAGAAACACTTGGCTCAACAGAAATCATTGCTTCTGATAAGACTGGTACGCTTACCATGAACAAGATGACAGTTGAAAAAGTCTTCTACGATGCAGTTCTACATGACTCAGCTGATGAGATTGAACTGGGCTTGGACATGCCTCTTCTTCGTTCAGTTGTTTTGGCCAACGATACCAAAATTGATGCTGAAGAAAACCTGATCGGGGATCCAACTGAAACAGCCTTCATCCAGTATGCCTTGGACAAGGGTTATGATGTTAAAGGATTTTTAGAGCAATATCCTCGTGTAGCTGAATTGCCGTTTGACTCAGATCGTAAGCTCATGTCTACCATTCATCCACTTGCAGATGGTCGTTATCTTGTAGCGGTTAAGGGAGCTCCTGATCAACTCTTGAAACGTTGTGTTGCTCGTGATAAGGCCGGAGATATTGCAGCAATTGATGATGCTACTTCGCATCTGATTAAATCAAATAACTCAGAAATGGCTCATCAAGCCTTGCGTGTCCTGGCTGGTGCCTACAAGATTATTGATAGCATTCCAGAAAACCTCTCTTCTGAAGAACTTGAAAACAACTTGATCTTCACTGGTTTGATTGGGATGATTGACCCTGAACGTGCCGAAGCAGCAGAAGCGGTTCGTGTCGCTAAGGAAGCTGGAATCCGTCCAATCATGATTACGGGTGACCACCAAGACACAGCAGAAGCCATTGCCAAACGTTTGGGAATCATTGATGAAAATGACTCGGAAGACCATGTATTGACAGGTGCTGAGCTCAACGAACTTTCAGATGAAGAATTCGAAAAAGTAGTTGGCCAATATTCTGTTTATGCGCGTGTATCTCCAGAACACAAGGTTCGTATCGTCAAAGCTTGGCAAAATCAAGGTAAGGTTGTTGCTATGACAGGTGATGGTGTCAACGACGCTCCTGCTCTGAAGACAGCGGATATTGGTATCGGTATGGGGATTACAGGTACAGAAGTATCTAAGGGTGCCTCTGATATGATCCTTGCAGATGATAACTTTGCGACTATTATCGTTGCAGTTGAAGAAGGGCGCAAGGTCTTCTCAAACATTCAAAAGACCATCCAATACCTTCTTTCTGCCAATACAGCTGAAGTGCTGACAATTTTTTTAGCAACCCTCTTTGGATGGGATGTCCTGCAGCCAGTTCACTTATTGTGGATTAACTTGGTAACAGATACCTTCCCAGCCATCGCTCTTGGTGTTGAGCCAGCTGAGCCTGGTGTCATGACTCATAAGCCACGTGGACGTAAGTCAAGTTTCTTCTCAGGTGGTGTCTTGAGTTCTATCATTTATCAAGGTGTCTTACAAGGAGCATTGGTTCTGGCGGTTTATGGCTATGCTATTGCAAATCCAGTTCATGCGGGAGATCATACAGCTATTCACGCAGATGCTCTTACAATGGCCTTTGCAACTCTGGGATTGATTCAGCTCTTCCATGCTTATAATGTGAAGTCAGTATACCAATCTATTTTGACAGTTGGTCCATTCAAATCTAAAACCTTCAACTGGTCAATTTTGGTCTCATTTATCCTATTGGCTGCAACGATTGTAATTAACCCATTAGAAAGTATTTTCCACGTGACCAAACTCGACTTATCTCAGTGGGCTGTTGTACTCTTGGGTAGCTTCTCTATGATTATCATCGTAGAAATTGTTAAGTTTGTTCAACGTAAAATGGGCTTAGATAAAAATGCGATTTAAAACTCGCTTTAATAACAAATATCATTGAGGGAGAATCGGAAAGGTTCCCCCTCTTTGCATTATCTACTTGTGTAAATATAGTTTAAGACAAAATCACAGAATAAGAAAAAATTTTACAAGAATTGTCTATGATGTAAGTCAATGTCAAAAAAATTGCTAGATTTTAGGCGGGAAAAGAGTGAAATGAAGATAGAAGAAGATTTAATCCTCTATCTCTTGAAACGGAATTAGGCCATTTTTCCCATGACAGCTGAAGAAAAAGAAGAACTGGAAACCAGAAAAAAACGTCTGCTCTATTTACTGGTTTTAATCCTAATCTTTGCAATTTTCCTCTTTAGTAGTTTCATTGTCAGGTTTTAAAGGAAATTTTATTGACAAAATGGATAGAATCGCTCGTAAGGGCGATTTTTTATCTTTTCTAGATAATTGAAAAAAAGGCTTAAATCCGCTATAATAGGTAGGTTGAAAGGATTGGGCTATTCCGATGTAAAATAGAAGAAAAATGAACATTCACCATTATCCTAAAATGAGAGAAAGAGAAGAAAATGAATTTACAAGAAGAAATTAAGAAACGCCGTACCTTTGCCATCATCTCCCACCCGGACGCGGGGAAAACGACCATTACTGAGCAGTTGCTCTACTTTGGGGGCGAGATTCGTGAGGCTGGTACGGTAAAAGGGAAGAAAACAGGGACTTTTGCTAAGTCTGACTGGATGGATATCGAGAAACAACGTGGGATTTCGGTCACTTCATCTGTGATGCAATTTGACTACGACGGCAAACGAGTCAACATCCTTGACACCCCAGGGCACGAGGACTTCTCAGAAGATACTTATCGTACCTTGATGGCGGTGGATGCTGCTGTCATGGTCGTGGACTCTGCCAAGGGTATCGAGACCCAAACCAAGAAATTGTTTGAGGTTGTGAAGCACCGTGGCATCCCAGTCTTTACCTTTATGAACAAGCTGGACCGTGATGGTCGTGAGCCACTAGATCTCTTGCAAGAATTGGAAGAAGTCTTAGGTATTGCTAGCTATCCGATGAACTGGCCAATTGGGATGGGGAAAGCCTTTGAAGGCTTGTATGATCTCTATAACCAACGCTTGGAACTCTATAAAGGGGATGAGCGTTTTGCCAGTCTAGAAGATGGGGAC
>ERZ773213.682-NODE-682-length-19492-cov-10.031229_pt1 | contig 19492 bp, 14 predicted proteins | sample MGYA00580996_ERZ773213 | MGnify/ENA primary metagenome ERZ773213 (study PRJEB29015, sample SAMEA2738152) | human oral metagenome | biome: human oral; feature: human-associated habitat; material: saliva | place: China | collected 2197 ...
CAGGGCGCCGAAGAGGGAGTTCATCGCGTTCATCGTGAGGCCAAGCCTAGGCCAGCCCACCGACATGTCCCGCTTTCCCCGCTGCGTTACCACACCTCGAATGCCGCCCAGTACCTGGAGGCCAGTGGATACCGAGGCGGTGCGCACTATGTGGAGGCCCCAGTGGTGACCAACCGGGGCGTCACCACGGCCTCAGGCATTCACGCGGTCCCCTTCACCGCGGAGATCATGCGGATCACCGGGCTCGTGCCCGACGCTATGGCCGACACCTGGAAGCAGGTCTTCCTGAGCGCCCGGGAGGACGACTACATGGCGCTCATGGAGGCGACCTCCGCCTGGCAGAACAGCTGAGAGTCGGAGGCCGATAAAGGAACTCAACTGACGGCGCGAACTATCGACATCAATACGAACAACGAAACGCACACTATACTGGATAGCTTCTAAATGCCTCAAAGTGAAGAATGTGGCCAACCCCTTGCACGATCACGAAGCGAGCCCGCGGCATCAACCTAATCATCACTTTGACAGCGTCGCTCGACACAATATTGTCTTCACTTCCCACCACCACCGAGATCCGCTCTTGAGATGGATTCGAGATTCCCGAAACATAAGGATTCTGATTATACAGTAACGATGTAAATCTCCGGGAATTACGCAAGGTTGCTGTTCGTTTTTTATATCGTTCCGACTCGCACATCCATCGCTCAGCTTCACATTGATTCGATTTTAGGCCGATCGTTATACGCAACTTTTGCGCAACCCTACTTGTATAAAGATCCCACGCATATCTTTCGGGAAGTTTATGTGCTGCTTTTTGTAGGAAGTTTGCTACATGAGACATACATGGAGTTGGTGCAGCCATAACAACTCTCGTAGACGCAGAGATAGCATCTACCCGAAGTGCATGATACACAACGGACGACGAGAACGAGTTAGCAATTATGACAGTTGGAGTTACCCCTAACTGCTCAATGGCCTTGCCCAACCAGCAAACCATGTCATCATAGGTACTCACTGATATCATTGACGATCCACCGTGGCCAGGTAGATCAACCACGTAAACAGCGTACCCCGATTCAATATACCTCATCGCCAGTGGCATCATGTCGATCATTCCACCCGTAACTCCGGGAAGTATGACTACCGATCTCTGTCGACTTATATGAGACTCACACCAGCCAACGCCAGACAATAGCCTACCATGAAAACCAAGCCTATTGTAAATATCTACTAACATTGACTTACCTCTCATTTTTACATTATACTATTTGTATGAAAATCAGTGTCATCATTCCTTGCAAGAACGAGTCGGACACGATTAAAGTACTGTTGAACTCACTCGTCACGCAATCTAGGACTGCAGACGAAGTTATTATTGTTGTTGACTCGGAAAGCACTGACGATACTGCGGATGTCGCATGGGAATACCGCGACATACTTCCGATGGTTGTTATCGGTTCGAACGGACCTGGAGTTGCTCGAGCACGCAATAACGGTGCCGTAATTGCGAAAGGAGACATGTTTATATTTGTCGATGCAGACCTGAAACTCTCCCCTAGTTTTATATCCCATTTCGAGAAGCATATTGATAGGCGAAAATGCACTGTGGGCAGTTTTACCCAGCAGATGGACTCTAAGAACCTTATTATCCGCCTTGGCTCGCGCATCATGAATGGATACATGCGTTTCATGCAGCACACACCTTGGCCGGTCGGCTTCAGTTGCCTATACGCTTCGAGTCAAGCATTCAAATTACTCCAAGGATTTGATGAAAGTTTGTACATAATGGAGGATTACGATCTTTTGATGCGAGCGAAAGGAATTGGCTGCAGAATAAAAATCATCGACGCGCAGTGCCAGTCTTCAGATCGACGATATAGATCGGATTGTCTTAAACAGGTGTTAAGAGGCGTCTACGGCGAATTCTACAGATATACTCACCACCTACGCGTAACTAAACCAATTTATCAGTATAACATGGGAGGAAAGTCCATGGATAATGGAAAATAGAGCATGTCGCAGCACAAGCTTTTGCAGACTAAGAACTGCTCTGGACCAGTAAAACGTCTCGCTCACAATATTTTACAGAGGACTCAAGTTGTTGCAGTACAACCTGAGACTCCGAAAACGTATCCACTATCGAGCCTTCATCCTAATTCTAATGTCATTTACTTCTGAATTACGAACATTACTTCGTTGATTTAAAGCCGCGACGACCACTCCAACGATAACCACGATAAATGTAGCGGCCGCCCAGAATACACTGCGTTCCCGCAGGTGATAAGCGATAGATACTGAATATATCAAAGGCAAAGCATACATAAGAATAACGCTAAAATACCAGGTAGTGTTTCGCAAAACCGGAGCAACTCCCGGATTAATGAAGCGCTCACCGATACTGGCACCTAAAATGACTTTGTGACCTCTCTCGTACTCCTTGTATGTAATTCGGGATGGTGCTTCTTCTGCGATAAGACGCTCATATTCTCGACATGCAAACGAGTGCCCTCCAGCTGCGCCTACCATCAACGAGTGATAGGAAAGTAACGCCCATGGAACTACGGCGATCAAGAACAACCATTCAACAGGAGTAGTCTTCGGGTCATTTAAAAATATGATAGCCAGCCCCAGCGAACTAACAGCAAATCCCAACATGTTAGCGCTTGCCCCAAACAATGCAGCACAATCAGCACGTTGCACCGCGTAGCTGGAAAGCACAATGTCCATCTGCCGAGGAGTCAACGAGGAAAGGCTTTCTACTTTTCTGTCTTTCTTCGCCATTGAATCTATGCTCCTTAGTAGCTCGATATTCGCCTTTCGCCATGTTCCCACACGAGATTTACAACCAACACCCTGAACATCGTCAGTAAATTTCTCCTGCCTGCAGAACTTCCATTTTTCCGCCGAACATGGGTGCCCCGAATACGGCGGCACCGCCTGACTGTGAGTGTCGTTGTTTTGGTAGTCCTTCTCGTACCACTACGTCAAATGTTCTGCCGTTCAGTAATGTTAATTCAGACATCGTTGAAAACACGCACGGTGTGCGCACGCGGGTTCCGCCATTGTGCAGTTGTTTTGCGGAGGGACCGACGCAGAACCTCCTTGGAGCCTTCTACAGGTTTCCGTTCCGGAAGCATCGCACTAATAATATTAGCGGGATGCAAAGTCTCTCCAAAAAGTAATCTCAAATCCGCAGGGTCTAGCCGATAACGAAGCACCGATCACGACGGCTAAAGAGGCACCCACCGTCCGTCGAACTCCATTATGAGGAAGCTTTCAGCGGCATAGACCTTGACCCGAGCGTCGAAGATAAAGAACTCTACCTGACGGCCAAGGGACGGCGAGCGATCACGGCACTCACCGCGGAGCAGCACGCCTGGGCCGACACCGTCGGCCAGGAGATCGGAGAGAAGAACCTGAAGACCCTGGGGTCGCTGATCAGCAGGCTTACTGACGCATCACGGCGCTACCGTCAAGCCGCCGGAGAGGAGCCCTCGCCTGAAGCAGGAGACCACTCCAGCCGCGCCGGCCCCCGAGCGGGCACCTAGGGAGCCGCCCGCGTCCAACCTGATTCGAAACTCGTACTCATGGTCAACGACTGACACGAGCGACATCACCCTGGATGCACTCGGGCTCACCGACAAAGGAGGCGTTGCTGGCATTGACGACACTGTCGGACAGTGAGCACTGGGCGCAGTGGCGCTGCATCCCTGGTCGCAAACGGCAAAGTCACGACTGATCGCATCCCTCTCCCTGAAGAGCCCACAGAACTCATCCAGAGATGCCTCCTTGCCTAACTAGTACGAATCTCGTACTATATGTTCCACGTAGTAGGTGGATGCGAGCGCGGCGTATCGCCGTCGAGTGACTCCGAGGAGGCTTCCATGAGTCGAGCGATCGAGTACAGCACATTCGGCGGGCCAGAGGTCCTGGAGGAGGCCGAGCGCCCGGCGCAGGCACCCGGCGACGGAGAGGTACGCATCGCGGTGCGCGCCGTCGGGCTCAACCCCCTCGACTTCAAGACCTTCCGAGGCGATCTGCGAAGGCTTGAACGGGTTCAGCGCATCCTTCATCCTCGACGCTGGCTGGAGGGCGCATCCGCTCGCTTCCCCAGGGGCGTGGCCCGCGACTTCGCAGGCGTCATTGATGCCGTCGGTGCGAACGTCACCGACCTCGCCGTGGGCGATGCCGTGCTGGGCACCTTGCGAAGTGCGCCCGGTCAGGCCGACACCCGCGGGGCACTCACCACCGAGCTGGTGGCACCCGCCGACGACGTCATCACGAAGCCGGCTCCACTTTCCTTCACGCAGGCGGCCTGCCTGGGTGTAGCTGCACAAACCGCGTGCGGCGCATTCAGGCAGCTGAACCTGCACGATGGCGATGTCATTGTCATCAGTGCCGCCGCGGGCGGTGTGGGGTCGGTCGCCGTTCAGCTGGCCGTGAGCCGAGGCGCCACCGTCATCGGAATCGCCGGCGCCCGCAACATGGGCTACCTCCGCTCCTTGGGTGCCATTCCGGTCACCTACGGCGAGAATCTGACCAGCCGGGTTCGCGACGCGGCTCCCTCCCCCGTCACCAAGCTCCTGGACTGCTACGGCGGCACCTACGTACGGCTTGGCCGGGATCTCGGACTGACGGGCCGTTCCATCGGCACCCTGGTTCCCTCGCCCGCAGCAATCCTCAGGGGCGCGCAGTTCACCGGCTCACGGCACAGCAGTGGATGCAGCGACCTCGAGGAGGTGGCAGAGCTGGTGGCGGATGACGCCATCAAGGTTGAGGTCGCCCACACCTACTCCTTCACACTGGAGCAGATTCGCGCCGCCTACACCGAGCTGGCAAAGGGCCACGTCCGCGGCAAGCTCGTCATCGATCTATCCTGACACTCATCCATCTTCACCCCGATCAGGAGGGCCGCTTGAGCGGAGGGATTCACGATCAGCGTCTCATCCGGGCGTTGCGTGCCATGAACAGCGAGCTCGCCGCCAGCAACCGCGCTGTCGCTGCGAAAACCGGGCTCAACGACAGCGATCTGGCGGTACTCGACGCCCTGCACCGCGACGGTCCGCAGACCCCCACTGCCCTCGCCCGCCGCACCCGGATGGGGACGACAACAATGACGAGTGTGCTGCGGCGACTCGTCCGCGATGGCTGGGTTGAGCGTCGCCCCAGCGAGACGGACCTGCGCTCCTTCACCATCCACGCCACGAGCGCTGATCGTCTCGCCGAGATATTCCTGCCCGCCAACCGGAAACTGACGGCACTGGTGGACGGCTGGCCCGAGAGCCGGGTCAATCAGCTCATTGCGTTCCTGGAGGACGCCACGACAGTGATCCACGAGTCGGCGGATCGGCTATTGACCAAGGACGGCGACAACGTCTGACCTCGTTCACACATCCCCCAGGTGCGCATACACACAGCGCCGAATCCACCCTGACGATCAATCCTCGACAGGTCTCTGGACTCGCGTCGCTAGGGGCTCCACGATAGAAAGGTGTACTCCGAGACGGTCCTGACTGAGCAGCGCACGCTCTGGCGCTCGATAGGTGGCGGCACCGCATCATTCCCGCTGACGGATGCGTCGACCTCATCGTCCGCAGCGAACAGGTGCTCCTTTGCGGCCCGCAGACCCATATCGTCCACGCACCTGCCGATGGTTCTCCCCACAGTCGTTACTCAGGTCGCTGAGCATCCTGGAGAAACCCGTTCAAGACCGTTTCAAGCGCCACGACATGAGTCGTCGCAGCAGCCCAGACGAGCCGACCATCAACACTTCCATACTCATGGGCGATGATGTTGCGCATGCCAATGATTCGATGAATGTCAGGAATTTTGTCAGCTGTTTGCGGATCAGATCTCCGCACCCTATTCAGTGCCTCGCCGAGGATCTCGAACTGCCTTTCGACAGCAGAACTCAGCATCAGATCTGATAGGTACTCCTCCTCGCTCACACCCTGCGTGAACCGTCGAAGAGCACGCACCGCCTGAAGGGCGTCTCAGACGTGGGCATAGGACTCAGGCCGCATAGACGTCCTCAGCGCCCCTCAGTACCGAGGACTTGAAGTAAGGATTCTTGACCGACTCAGCAACGACCAGGTCAATCTTTCTTCCGAAGATCCTCGTCAGCTCATCCTGCAGGCCGAAGAAATCCGCAAATCGATCCTCCCGGCCCGCCTGGAAGTCGACAAGAAAGTCGATGTCGCTGGCTTGGGGATCAAAATGATCGTTAAGCACTGATCCAAAGACACGCAACCGAGCAACACCAAACCGGGCGCATGCCTCCGACAGCGCCTTGGTGTCGATCGCCACTTTCACCGCCACAGAACTATTCTCTCAGAACCGCGGAACGACGACCAGAGAACCGACCACGTCGGCCGCCGAGACGGTAGGCGGCCCGGCCACCTTTGCCTCGCTTACCGAAGAACCTACCGCACGGCGCGCAGGTAGCGGTCGCGGCCGGTGAGGTCCTGGCCGGTCTCGGCCTGCTTGAACCCCGCCCCGAGCGCAGCCGCACGCAGCAGCGCCCCCTGCTCGTGGTCGTGCTCCATGACGAGCACCCCGCCGGTGCGCAGCAGCGCGACCGAGCGCACCAGGACGTCAATCGGAATCTCCAGCCCGTCCGGGCCCCCGCCGTAGAGTGCCACCGTGGGCTCGTGCTGCTCCGTCTCGGTGTCCTCCACGGCACCGGCCGGCACGTAGGGCGGGTTGGAGACGACGACGTCGACCTGCCCGTTGAGGTCGTGAAGGACCAGCGGGTCGGTGGCGTCGGCGTGGATCACCTCGACGCGACCGGGCACCAGCCGCTCACAGTTCTCGCGGGCCAGAGACGCCGCGGTCTCACTGATCTCGACGGCGACCACCCGGGCACCCGGCACCTCCTTGGCGACGCAGGCCGCGATCGCACCCGAGCCGGTGCACAGGTCGGCGGTCAGGACCACTCCCCCGCCGCCGTCCATGACCTCGCGGGCCGCCTCAATGGCGGCCCCGGCCACCACCTCGGTCTCCGGGCGCACGATGAACACGCCGGGACGGCTGATGAGCTCGGCGCCCCGCAGCCACATGCGCCCGATGATGTGCTGGAGGGGCTCGCGGCACTCGCGGCGCAGCACCAGCGCGTCATAGGCGGCCGGGAAGTCGCCGTCGGCGCCGTCGGCCAGCAGCAGGGCACGCCCCAGCAGGTGCTCGGCCAGGATGCGGGCATCGACCTGAGGGCTGGTCACGCCGGCTGCAGCCAGCCGACCGGCCGCCTGACGCACCAGCGCCCGCAGCCCGTAGCGGTCCACCGCGCCCGCCGGCGCGCCGCCACACAACTCAGGAACCACTGCCCTCACCCACCTGGGATAATCGTTCAGCCTCGTCCATGGCGATGGCCGAGGCGATCACCGGGCCGAGGTCACCGTCAAGAACGGCGTCGAGGTTGTAGGCCTTGAAGCCGGTGCGGTGGTCGGCGATCCGGTTCTCAGGGAAATTGTAGGTGCGGATGCGCTCTGAGCGGTCCACAGTGCGCACCTGACTGCGACGGGCCTGCGAGGCCTCGGCGGCGGCGGCGGCCGCTCGCTCGGCCAGGAGCCGGGCCCGCAGGACCCGCATGGCCGCCTCCTTGTTCTGCAGCTGGGACTTCTCGTTCTGCATGGACACGACGATCCCCGTGGGCAGGTGCGTGATGCGCACGGCCGAGTCCGTGGTGTTGACGCTCTGGCCCCCCGGCCCCGAGGAGCGGAAGACGTCGATGCGCAGGTCGGCGGCGTCGATCTGGAGCTCACCGGGGTCGTCGGCCTCCGGCATGACCAGGACGCCGGCCGCGGAGGTGTGGATGCGCCCCTGGGACTCGGTGACCGGGACGCGCTGGACGCGGTGGACGCCGCCCTCGTACTTCAGGTGCGCCCACACCCCGTCCTGGGGCTCCACGGGCCCGCGGGCCTTGATGGCCAGGCGCACGTCCTTGTAACCGCCCAGGTCGGAGTCGGTGGCGTCCAGGACCTCCACGGCCCAGCCCTGCCGCTCGGCGTAGCGGGAGTACATGCGGGCCAGGTCGGAGGCGAACAGCGCCGACTCCTCACCGCCCTCACCGGCCTTGACCTCGATGATGACGTCGCGGGAGTCGTCAGGATCCCGGGGCACGAGAACCTCGCGCAGGTGCTCGCCGGCAGCGGCCTCGGCGGCCTCCAACGCCGGAACCTCGGCGGCGAAGTCCTCGTCCTCCGCGGCCAGCTCGCGGGCGTCCGCCAGGTCGGCACTGGCCGACTGCCAGGCCCGGTAGGCGGCCACGACCCTGCCCAGCTCGGCGTAGCGGCGCCCCAGCCGACGCATGGCGCCGGGGTCGGCTGCCGCGGGCCCGGCCATCTCGGCCTCGATGTCCGCGTACTCGGCCAGGAGCGGCTCTGCGGCGGAGAAGTCCTCACTCATGGACTCGGGTTCCTTCACTGGCTAGGAGTCGTGCTGACGGGCACCAGCGGCACTCGTGCGATATGCAAACGACGCCGACGGCGACTCTGGGAGCCGGCCGCCGGCGTCGTGAGACGCGGCTACTTGCTGCGCTTGCCGTACCGGGCCTCGAAGCGGGCGACGCGGCCACCGGTGTCGAGGATCTTCTGCTTGCCGGTGTAGAACGGGTGGCAGGCCGAGCACACGTCCACGCGGATCTCACCGGAGGTGACGGTGGAACGGGTCTCGAAGGTGTTGCCACAGGTGCACGTGACCGTGGTGGCCACGTAGTCGGGGTGGATGCCCTGCTTCATAGGTTTCTCCTTAAGCGTCAGAGGGTCCCGGGTCCCACGCGGGAGCGAGGGTGAACCGGAGGCCAGCAGCAGATTTTGCCACTGTCTCACGCGCCGTCGCAACGGCTGGGCCGCGTGAGACCGGGCACCTGGCCGGTTGCGTTACTCGTCCTCGCCGTCGGCCAGGGAGGTGCCGGCCGGGGTGGTCTTGGACAGCACCATGAGGAACTCGGCGTTGGACTGGGTGTCCTTGAGCTTGGAGAGCACCAGCTCGATGGCCTGCTGCTGCTCCAGCCCGGCGAAGAGGCGGCGCAGACGCCACATGATCTTGAGCTGGGCGGGGTCGATGAGCAGCTCCTCGCGGCGGGTGCCGGAGGCCGCCACGTCCACGGCCGGGAAGATGCGCTTGTCGGCGAGCTGGCGCGACAGCCGCAGCTCCATGTTTCCGGTCCCCTTGAACTCCTCGAAGATGACCTCGTCCATCTTGGAGCCGGTCTCCACCAGGGCCGTGGCCAGGATGGTCAGGCTGCCGCCGTTCTCCACGTTGCGGGCCGCCCCGAAGAAGCGCTTGGGCGGGTAGAGGGCGGAGGCGTCCACACCACCGGAGAGGATCCGGCCGCTGGCCGGGGCTGCCAGGTTGTAGGCGCGCCCGAGCCGGGTGATGGAGTCCAGCAGCACGACGACGTCCTGGCCCAGCTCCACGAGGCGCTTGGCGCGCTCGATGGCCAGCTCGGCGACGATCGTGTGGTCGGAGGCGGGGCGGTCGAAGGTGGAGGCGATGACCTCGCCCTTGACCGTGCGCTGCATGTCGGTGACCTCCTCGGGGCGCTCGTCGACGAGCACGACCATGAGGTGGGCCTCGGGGTTGTTGACGCTGATGGCGTTGGCGATCTGCTGCAGGACGATCGTCTTACCCGCCTTGGGCGGGGAGACGATGAGCCCGCGCTGCCCCTTGCCGATGGGCGAGACCAGGTCGATGATCCGCGGGGTGACGGCCTTGGGCGTGGTCTCCAGGCGCAGCTGCTCCTGGGGGTAGAGGGGGGTGAGCTTGGCGAACTCGGGGCGGCGCTTGGAGCGCTCGGCGTCCATGCCGTTGACGGTCTCGACGCTGACCATGGGGTTGTACTTGACCCGGCCGGCCCGGTTCTGACGGCGGTTGTTGCGCCCGCCCTGGTGGGGCGTGGAGGACTCTCCGCCCTCGCGGACCCAGCCGGTCACGGCGTCGCCGGCACGCAGCCCGTTGTCCTTGATGAGCTGGTTGGAGACGTAGACGTCCTTGGGGCCGGGCAGGTACCCGGAGGTGCGCAGGTAGGCGTGCTGGTTGTCGGTGACGTCCAGGATGCCGGCGACCGGCAGGAGGACCTCGTCCTCACGCGGCTGGTTGCGGTTGCCGCGCCCGGCGGAGCCGTCCCGGCCCTCACGGCCGGAGTCACGGTCATCACGGTCGAAGCGGTCGCGTCCGCGCTTGCGGCCCCGACGACGGCGCCCACCGCGCTCCTCGTCGTAGCCGTCGGACTCGTCATTGCCGTCACGGCCCCGGCGCGAACGCTCCTGGGGCTCGACGACGGAGGTCCCGGTGGCGTCGGCCAGGTCCCGCATGAGGGCGGCCTTGGCGTCGGCGTGGTCCTCGGGTGAGTCGGTGCGGGGCTCGCGTGTGGCGCGCTCCTGGTTCTCGGGGGCGCCGGCGGAGGCCTGGGCACGCCGGCGGCCACGGCGGAACTGGTCGCGCGAGGAGCGCTCACCCCGCTCCGAGCGCCCGTAGGAGTCACGGTCATCGCCCTCAGTGGTCTCGGAGCGCTCGGCGCGCTCAGCGCGCTCGCGCCACCGGCTGCGTGCGGGGCGCTCCTCGTCACGGCCGGAGCCGCTGTCCGAGTCGCTGCTGGAGGAGCCGGAGCGATCGGGCAGATCGAGGCCCAGGTCGAGGGCCGGTGCGGACTGGCGCTCCTCGGGGGCCCCGGAGGCCGCGGTGGCGCGACGACGGCGGGAGCGCCCGGAGGCCGCGGCCGGGGGCTGCTCCGGTGCGGACTCACTGTCCGCTGAGGCGGCGGAGGAGGAGTCGGCGGCGTTGGTCACCCCGGCATCGGGCGAGCTCTTCGACGTGCTGTGGGAGTCGGGAGTGGAGGCGGAGGAGCCGCGCGCCTCACGGATGGCGGCGACGAGCTCACTCTTACGCATACGGGAGGTGCCCTTGAGGCCCATGGAGCCGGCGAGCGACTGAAGCTCGGCCAGACGCATGGTGGAAAGCGAGGGCTGGGCGCTGGAGGTCTCGGTCACGAGTGTCCTAACGGTGTGATAACGCTCCGACAAAGGAGACGTTCAACTGGGGAGACTTCCCCGGAATCATTCACGGGGGTGGGTCATGCACTGCCGGCTTCTGCTGAGACCTGAGCCTCAGGTCCGGGGCTGGTGCGGTCAGCGGCATGGTGCGATCCGTGCGGCCGACAGCGTCATCATAGCAGCCCGGAGAAGCAGCACCTAACGGAACACTGGCGAGCAACGCCGGGGATGCAGCCGTTATTCCACCCATGACACTTCTCGCCGTCGCCGTGACGCCGGTGGGGCCGACCGCACACACGATCAGCCCCACCGGAATGATCGACTCGGACACCACCAAGCCGACTCTCGCCCTTCAAGCCCCCAGGCTCACGACCTCAACGACCTGCGAGAAGCGCCTCCATGGGCGCGAAGTCGGCCAACGGGTCAACCGGCGCCTGGCGCGGGAAGCGCTCCATGAGCGTGGCCAGCTCCCGCCCCGCCCGAGCCACGCGCTCGCTCAGGGGCGACTCGGGCCTCTCCGAGGATGATGGCCTCTGCCAGGCCGCACCGAAGTCCTCACTGGCCGCGAAGACAGCGGTCTGCGTCGGAAGGGCCTTCATGTAGACCACCAGCGGCCGCAGCGCCATCTCGGTCACAAGGCTGTGCCGCGCAGTGCCGGCCGTCGCCCCCAGCAGGACAGGGACACCCTCAAGCGTGCCCGCCGGCAGCACATCCATGGCGGACTTGAACAGTCCGGAGTAGGAGGCCTGAAAGACCGGGCTGACCAGGATGACGCCGTCGGCGGCGGACAGGGCATCGACCACCTTCTGCAGGTCGGCGGACACCAGCCCACCCACACTGGCCAGGGCGATGTCCTTGACCAGGGGCCTGAGCCCGATGACCTCGATGCTGGCCAGACGGGAGTCGGCCTCCAGGGCCTTGCGAGTCGACTCAGCCAGCCGCTCGGCGAGCATCTGGGAGGTCGAGGGCTCCGAGACCCCGGCGTGCAGAGCCACGATCCGGCTCAGACGCCCCATCTGGGTATTGGCGTAGGCGTCATAGGTCGGCGATCCGGCCAGGGACTGGGTGCCCCCAGAAGGGGCGACGGGTGCGGTCGTATCAGCGGTCATGTCATCCATCTCCTGCCTGTCACTCGTCGTGTCACGGGTTTCCCATGCCATCTCAGATCCTCACCTTCCGGCCCGTGAGCGGGTCGAACTCGTTGGACAGGGAGAAAGGCTCCTCAGCCGGAGGCTCGGCCCCCTCCAGCAGGGCCCGGTGGCGCGGGTGAAGCGGCGCGTCGGGAACCCCCTCGGGCCTGGTGGACTCCAGCTCGGCGCGCAGCGCCGGAACGATCTCGGAACCCAGGTACTCGATCTGCTTCATGATCTCCTTGTGCGGGACGCCACCCAGGTCCAGGTTGAAGGCCTGACGCTGGTAGTCGCCGATCGCGTCCCGGTAGGTCAGGTACTTCTCCACGATCTGCTCAGGCGTGCCGACCGCGAGAGGCGTGTGCTGTGTCATCTCTTCCAGCGACGCCCCCTGGTAGACGTAGGTGTTGCGGAAGTAGGGGGTGTATCGCTCGATGGCCTCGGCCTCACTCCTGGCGGCGAAGATCTGTCCGCCCAAGCCCACGATCGCCTGCTCGGGCCGGCCATGACCATAGAAGGCGAAGCGCTCTCGGTAGAGGTCGACCATCTTCTTGACGTGGTCGATGGGCCAGAAGATGTTGTTATGGAGGTATCCGTCTCCGTAATAGGCGGCCTGCTCGGCGATCTGGGGCGAGCGGATGGAGGCGTGCCACACGAAGGGCGGGACGCCGTCGAGTGGGCGGGGCATGGATGTGAAGTCCTGCAGCGCGGTGCGGAACTCACCCTCCCAGTCCACATTGGTCTCGCGCCACAGGCGGCGCAGCAGGTCGTAGTTCTCCACCGCGAGCGAGATGCCCTTGCGGATGTCCTTGCCGAACCAGGGGTAGACAGGTCCGGTGTTGCCACGTCCCATCATGAGGTCGACGCGCCCGTCGGAGAGGTGCTGGAGGTAGGCGTACTCCTCGGCCAGGCGCACCGGGTCATTGGTCGTGATGAGGGTGGTCGCAGTGCTCAGGAGCAGCTTGTCCGTGCGGGCGGCGATGTTGGCCAGCAGGGTCGTGGGTGACGACGGCGCGAAGGGTGGGTTGTGGTGCTCCCCGGTAGCGAAGAAGTCCAAACCCGCCTGCTCGGCCAGGACCGCCATCTCGACTGTGTTCTTGATGCGCTGATGCTCACTGGGAGCCTTGCCAGTAGCCGGATCGGTCGTGATATCTCCAACTGTGAAGATTCCGAACTGCATGAGACGTCCTCCCTGTTCTCAACACTGGATTTCAATGATTTCTTGTGTACTGAGAGAACTGGAGAAGCCCATAGTTTATTTCTCAACTACACAGATGTGGTGCACGTCCCACGTGGAAGCAGGGCTCAGCAGCCTCACCGGGGATTCGAGACGGACGCAGATCGCGGGCGTCCTCGAGTCCGAGGACGCCCGCGATCAGGGAGGCGGATGGAGAAGCCGTTCGCGCGGATCAGGAGGTCAGGACCGCCCCACGGGTGTCGATTCCGGGGCTGAGCACGCTCCAGCCGTGGTTCTCCAGGGCGAAGCGGGTCTGGTCGGCCAGGGTGGACAGGACCAGCACCGTGGGACCGGCGCCGGAGATGACGGCCGGGTAGCCCTGCTCGCGCAGGGAGTCCATGACGGCCATCGAGGCGGGCAGGACCCCGCGCCGGTACTCCTGGTGGAGGCGGTCCTCGGTTCCGGCCATGAGCAGGTCGGGACGTCCGGCGAGCGCCAGCATGAGCACGGCGGCCCGGGAGGTGTTGAACAGGGCGTCCTCGCGCGGCACGGAGACCGGCAGGACCTGACGGGCCTCCTTGGTGGACAGGCGCGTCGTCGCCGGCGGGATGAGCAGGCTCACCCCGAGGGAGGCGTCCACGGGCATGGGCGCCATGCGCGGGCGTCCCCCGCGCTCGACCCAGGCGACGGTGGCGCCTCCGAACACGGCGGGCGCGACGTTGTCGGGGTGGCCCTCGAAGTCGGTGGCCAGGGCGAAGATCCGGTCATCGCTGAGGGCCTCGGGCTCGGCGATGAGGCCGCGCGCCAGCATGAGTCCGGCCACGGCGGCACTGGCGGACGAGCCCATGCCCCCGCCGTGGGGGATCCGGTTGACGCAGCGCATCTCGAAGCCGGCCTGCGGGGCGCCGACGGCGTCCAGTCCGGCTCGCAGCGCCTGCACGACGAGGTTGTCGTCATCGGTGGGGACCGTCTCGGCGCCCACGCCCTCGACAATGACGCGGGTGGTGCCGGTGATCGGCCGCACCGAGACCTCGTCGTAGTAGCGGAAGGCCATGCCGAAGGAGTCGAAACCCGGCCCCATGTTCGCCGTCGTGGCCGGGACCCGGACGGCCGCGCGCTCGTAGACGATGCGCATGTCACTCGCCCTCGACGCGTTGGATGGAGACGACCTCGGCGACCCGGTCGGAGTCCCGCAGGCCCTCGACGGCGGCGTCGAGGTGGAAGACGGGGGCAGGGTGGGTCACGAAGGTGACGACGGCCTGGTCGTGGCTGCCGTCGGAGGTGACGTAGGCGCTCTGGCGCACCGAGTTGATGGAGACCTCGTTCTCGGCGAAGACGGAGGCCATCGCGGCCAGGGAGCCGACGGCGTCGTCTGAGCGCAGCTGGATCTGGTAGCGGGTGACGGCGGCCTCGGGGCCGAGGACCGGCAGGCTCGCGTAGGAGGACTCGCGGGGGGCCTGGCCGCCGTGGACCCGGTGGGCGGCGGCGGCGACGACGTCGGACAGGACCGCGGAGGCGGTCGGGGCTCCCCCGGCTCCCTGACCGTAGAACATGAGGCGCCCGGCACTCTCGGCCTCGACCAGGACGGCGTTGTAGGCGCCGTGAACGCTGGCCAGCGGGTGGTCGTTGGGGACGAGGGCGGGGTGGACGCGCACGGAGACGCCTTGCGCGTGCTCGTCGTCGCGGCGCTGGGCGATGGCGAGGAGCTTGAGCTCGCAGCCCGAGGCGTGGGCCTCGCGGATGTCGTCGGCGGTGACCTCGCGGATGCCCTCGACGGAGACGTCGTCGAGGCCCACGCGGGTGTGGAAGGCGAGGGAGGCGATGATGGCGGCCTTGGCGGCGGCGTCCAGGCCGTCGACGTCGGCGGTGGGGTCGGCCTCGGCGTAGCCGAGCTCCTGGGCGGTGGCCAGGGCGGTCTCGAAGGAGAGTCCCTTGGTGCTCATCTCGTCGAGGATGTAGTTGGTGGTGCCGTTGACGATACCGAGCACGCTGGTGACGCGGTCACCGGCCATGGACTCGCGCAGCGCGTAGACCACAGGGATGGCGCCGGCAACAGCGGCCTCGTAGTAGAAGTCGGTGCCTGCGGCCGCGGCGGCGGTGTAGAGCTCGGGGCCGTGGGCCGCGATGAGGGCCTTGTTGCCGGTGATGACGCTGGCCCCGGCCTTGAAGGCGGCCAGGATGAGGGTGCGGGCCGGCTCGATCCCGCCGATGAGCTCAATGACCAGGTCGTTGCCGGTGGCGACGGCGGTGGCGTCATCGGTGAGGAGGTCCTGGGGGACGGCGAAGTCACGCGGCGCGTTGACGTCGCGGACGGCGACGCCCGTGATCTCAAGACGTGCGCCGGAGCGGGCGGCGAAGTCGTCGGCCTGCTCGGTGAGGAGGCGAATGACCTGGCTGCCGACGGTCCCGGCGCCGAGGACGCCGACGGTCAGTGTGCGCTGGGCGGGTGAGAGGTCCTGAGCCACGGGATGACCACCTTGCTGTGTGTGCTGTGTTGCGTGCCGCGCGTGGGCACTTCGACTGCGTCATGCGATGGGGCCGATCGGCTGGCACGGTCAACCGACCGCCCACCGGCGCTGGCCATCACTGCGGGCCAGCATAAGGGGCATCGGCCGTGGAGCGCTTGCATGTCCGCCTGTGGACACACGGCCGGCTCTGTGCTCACCGGTGCGATGAGGCCGGCGGGGGTGCCTCCGGCGCTGGCCTGAGGCTGCGCGCGGACGGGGCGGAGTTCTCAGCGACGCCAGATGATCTGCTTGAGCAGTCGGCCGATCACCCGCCCCAGTCCCAGAGATACCGGGGCGGCCGCGCTGTCGGAGTACCCCCAGGCCGGAGGCGGCTGCTCCAGGGAGGAGAGGAAGGAGGTCAGTGAGGACGAAGAGGAGGAGGTTGTTGCGCTCATGCCTTCAGGCTAGAAAACAGCCACGCGATAAGCGCCCCTCGAGAGAATGATTGGCGGGGCGGCCTCCTCCTCCCCACGGCCGAGACGATCGAATGGGGCTCTCCTGCTTTCGGCAGATCCACCGAGCCGGACCGTCGGGGTGGGACCCCAGGGCGCAGACGGCCAGTGGCCCCGCCCCGGTTGAACCGGAGAGGGGCCACTGGATGGGCTCTGCTGACAGAGCGTTCAGGCTCGAGAAGCGGTCACCCGCGTTCAGGAGGCGTTGCGGCGACGAGCCACCAGCAGGGCACCGCCACCCAGGCCGGCGCCGGCGAGCAGCACGAGCGCAACGGCGTTAGCACCGGTGTGCGCCAGCGGCGGGGTGCCGCCGTTCGGCGTCTTCGGGGTGGAGGTGGGCGGCACCGGAGCACCCGGGGTGCTCGGCGGCTGCTGCGTGGTGGTCGGCGGGGTCGCCGGCGGGTTGTCCACCGTGGGCGGGGCCTGCGTGGTGGTCGGCGGGGTCGCCGGCGGAGTGGTCACCGTGGGCGGGGTCTGCGTGGTCGTCGGCGGCGTCGAGGTGGTCGTCGTCGTGTTGGTCAGAGAGACATTGACGATCTCCTGGTCGCGGATGGTGAAGGTGTTGGTCTTCTGGCCGTCGATGGTGAAGACCGGCTCACCCCAGCTGAAGCCGGAGGCGGCGGGCTGGGCCTTGGAGGTGTCCTCGGTGAGCGTGACCTTGGTGCCCACGGGGAAGGTGCCGTCGAAGGTGACCGGCTCACCGGGCTTGACCGTGACGGAGGAGGTTCCGGTGCGGCCCTCGCCGGTGGCCTTCTGGCCCTCGGGAGCCTTCCAGTCCGGGTAGGAGCTGGCAGCGGCCGGCAGCTCGTAGGCGACGTCGACGACGAAGCTGGAGCCGGCGGCCTTCGCGGCAGCCTCGCCCTCGACGACCTTGGTCACGTTGAAGCTGCCGAAGCCGGGCTCCATCTGGACCGAGATGTCGAAGTACTGGACGTAGGACTGCTTCTGGGTGCTGGTCAGGTCCGTACCGTTGAGGTTCACGGTGTTCTCGTAGGAGGTGCCTCGGGAGGCGGCGACGGCCTTGCCGTTGGCGTCCACGAAGGAGACGGGGTACTCCAGGGTGAAGTTGGTGCCGTTCTGGAACGGACCGGTCACCTCGTAGGTGGCGGTGCGGCCGTCCTCGGAGTAGGTGGCCTTGACGTCGTAGTCACCGTACTGGGTGGTGGAGTCCTGGCCGGCGGCGTTGGTCAGCGGGATGGACTTGCCGTCAGCAGGACGCAGGTTGAGGACCGTGCGGGTGGCGTCGGCCTGGTTGAAGGTCATGCCGCCACCGAGGGTGTCGGTGAAGACGATGCTCTGGCGGGAGCCGTCGAAGGTCTTGCCGAGCTTGCCACCAGTGGTCTGGTTGGTCCCGAAGTTCACACCCCAGGTCAGCTCCTTGTAGTTGTTGTAGAAGCTGGAGGCCCACTTGGTGAGCTCCCAGTCGCTCTCCTTGGGGCCGCCGATGCCGCCACCGCCGGGCAGGGTGACGGTCGTGGTGACGCCGTTGACGGTGAAGTCAACGGACTGCACGTCGGTGGCCTTGGCGACGGACACCAGGGCGGAGCCGGAACCCTTGAAGTTGTGGAAGCCGGCGGCCTTGAGCTCGTCAACCTTGGAGTTGAAGGTGCAGGTGACGTCCTTGACGGTCAGGGTGCAGGTACCGACCTCGACATCCTTGCCGCCGTACTCGACGGTCATGGGGTGGGTCTCGCTGTTCTGCAGGTTGGTGAAGTACTCACCCAGACCGATCGTGAAGGAGTCGCCGCTCTTGAGGTTGGCGTCGACGCCGCTCCAGTCGAAGCTGAGACGGGCGAGGTCGTAGGTGTTGAGCTGTCCGTCCTGCTCAACGTTGTTGCCGTCCACCCGTGTCAGAGACAGGTTGGTGACGTTGACGCTCTTGTTCTGCTCAGCGCTCGCCTGGGGGGCGAACTGCGACAAGATCGCGACAAGGAAGAGAGTGAGGATGGCGGCGGCCCCCCTCACCGCCCCTCGCGTGAGGGCCGGCCGAGAGGCGGCGCCCGTGGACATTGTGTTCATGGGTTCTCCGGATTCCTGGCATAGATGACAAGGGTCTGCCTTGTGAAACATCACCGAACGTTCCCACCGTCTGTTCAGGAGAGGGAAAGGCCGCCCCGTGATGACCAAGACCACTGTGTCACAAACCGACTGATTGGGAACAGGGAACACTCAAAACACGCGCGACGTCACAGTCTCGTCACATCCAGATCTGCCTGTTCTGACAAATGTCAGCCTGCTATATTGTAGGTTTCCTACAAGGAATCTGTCGTCGAGCCATGCCACCCCTGTGTCTCCCCTATCAGGCAAGCCGCACTTCAGTTGTGTCAGCCCTCCAAAACAAACGACATCCACCCCACCTTTGAAGCGGCTACACCCAGCGATCTTTAAGATTGTTGTCGCTCTCAGGATCACCTCATCGTTTTATCAGAATATATACAGAAGCGCCGTCGTCGCAGGAATTGTTCCTGGCACGACGGCGCTTCAGCGAGCGACCGATAGGAGACCTCAGCCCTCCAGGCGTACAAGGTCCTCGATAGTCTCGGGTCGCAGGACCCAGCCCGACTCACCCTCACGCACCCAACGCACGCCGGGGCGGGTGAAGAGGTTGTAGTTGGAGGCCATGGAGCGCCCATAGGCGCCAGTAGCGGGCACGGCCAGCACGTCTCCGACGGCCAGGTCCGCGGGCAGGTCCACGTCGCGCACGACGACGTCACCGGACTCGCAGTGCTTGCCCACCACCCGGCTGCGCACCAGCCCGGCCTGCGGGTCGGGGCGGCGGTTGGCGACCAGGGCCGTGTAGGCGGCCTCGTAGAGGGCGGGGCGGATGTTGTCGCTCATGCCGCCGTCGATGCTGACGTAGAGGCGCGAGGCCCCCTCCCCCAGCTCGACGCGCTTGAGGCCGGTGATGGTGTAGAGGGTGACCGTCGTCGGTCCGGCGACTGCGCGACCGGGCTCGATGGAGACGGTGGGGACCTCGTCTCCAAGACGCTCGCAGGTCTCGCGCACGGCCTCGGCCAGGGTGCGGGCGACCTGCGCCGGGCTGGGCGGCACCGGGTCGGCCCCGGTGTAGGCGATGCCGTAGCCACCGCCCAGGTCGACCTCCGGGCACAGGTGCCCGGTGTCGACGGCGACCTCGTGGCGCAGGGTGAGGACGATGCCGACGGCCTCCCGGAAGCCGGCCAGGTCCAGGATCTGGGAGCCGATGTGGGAGTGCAGCCCGTGCAGCTCGAGCTCG
>ERZ773213.686-NODE-686-length-19420-cov-4.930493_pt1 | contig 19420 bp, 21 predicted proteins | sample MGYA00580996_ERZ773213 | MGnify/ENA primary metagenome ERZ773213 (study PRJEB29015, sample SAMEA2738152) | human oral metagenome | biome: human oral; feature: human-associated habitat; material: saliva | place: China | collected 2197 ...
GCTTCTTGTGTTCCAACTTCATAGTCCGACACAAAATGTCTAATTTTTTCTAATCTTTCTTTTTTATTCATCCTTAAATTCCTTATGTGCTGTTTCCACGACAGTTGTAATCATCGGCTTTACTAGGTTTTCGGGGTGAAGCCTTTTTTCTAAATAGGCCAGAAATTCCACATTCCCATGTCCACCTTGAATAGGGGAGAAATCCAGACCTTTGACAGAGAATCCGGCTTCAACCATAAAGTCCGTTACTTTTTCTAAAACTGCTTGATGCACTTTTTTATCTTTTACAATTCCATTCTTGCCAATTTGCTCTCTACCAGCCTCAAACTGCGGTTTAATGAGTGCCACAACTTCTCCATTTTTAGCCAAAACCTTATGCAAAGCTGGTAGAATGAGACGAAGCGAGATAAAACTGACATCAATGGAGGCAAAACTAGGTATCTTCTCAAAATCAGCTGCTTCAGCATAACGAAAGTTAAATTGCTCCATGCTGACCACTCGCTCATCTTGACGGAGTTTCCATGCCAGCTGATTCGTGCCGACATCTACTGCGTAGACTTGCTGCGCACCATTTTGCAGCATAACATCCGTAAAGCCACCTGTCGAGGCTCCAATGTCCAACGTGACCTGCTCCTCAACTGAAATGTCAAACACCTGCAAAGCTTTTTCTAATTTTAAACCACCACGACTGACATATTTGAGCTTTTCTCCCTTGAGTTTCAACTCCATACTTTCATCAATTTTTTCACCAGGTTTATCAAAACGTTGACCATTGGCAACGGCAACAACTAAACCTGCCATGACCCCTCGTTTAGCTTGTTCTCTCGTTTCAAACAAACCTTGCTTATAAGCTAGAACATCTACTCTTTCCTTCGTCATTCAGCCTCAAACTTTCTATTATTTTTCTGATAGCAGACCCTGAAAAATCTATGTCCATTTCTACCTCTGCTAATAAAATCTCAGCTGCGCTCAACTGTTCTTCAAAGAAATGCTTAGCACCATCCAAGCCCAAGATAGCTGGATAAGTGGCCTTCCCTGCTGCTACATCTTTCTGTGGTGTCTTCCCCAAGTCCTCAAAACTCGCTGTCTCATCTAGAATATCATCTCGCACCTGAAAAGCTAGTCCAAGTAATTGACCCGTTTTTCTTAATTTTTCTTGCTGCGGTTCTGCTAGTTCAGCAATCAAACCAGCTGCAATAAAAGGATAGGTCAGGAGCTTACCAGTTTTGTTAGCATGAATAACCTGTAACTCTTCCAAACTAACGTCACGACCTTCTCCTTGCATATCAAGAACTTGACCTCCAACCATGCCAAAGGTTCCAGCAGCTTGAGATAATTCTGCAATTAAGTTTGCCCTAATCTGACTAGGTAATGCCGCTTCTGCTACTAAGGCATAAGAATCCAAAAAGAGCGAATCCCCAGTTAAAATAGCCATATCCTCTCCAAATTTTTTGTGGCTGGTTAAACGACCACGACGATAATCATCATCATCCATAGCTGGCAAATCGTCATGAATCAAACTTCCAGTATGAATCATCTCAAGCGCTGCGGCCACCTGAAAATGGGCCTCTGTCAATTCCAAACCCATACCTTCTAACAATTCCAAAAGCAGCAGAGGGCGAATCCGCTTGCCGCCTGCATTGATCGAGTAAAGAATCGCTTCAATCAAATCAGCCGATACCATCTTTTGAACATAAAAATTCTCAATAGTCCGTCCAATTCTAACCAATTTTTCGTCTTGTTTCATTCCACTTCCGTTTCTGTGCCGTCAGCCTGCATAACCTTGACCAGTGTTTTTTCTGCCTTATCTAAGGTTGCTTGAAGTTCTTTTGAAAGTTGCATTCCTTTTTGAAACTCAGAAATCGCTTCTTCCAAAGGGACATCTCCGTTTTCTAACTTTTGCACAATGACTTCTAAATCAGCTAAATTTTCTTCAAATTTCTTTTCTTTTGACATTTTTTACCTCAACTTCCAGATGACCATCATGCATAACCACACTGACCTTGTCACCCTTTTCTATATCTTTGGTACCTGATACCACCTTGTCGTCTTTTTGAACAATCGCATAGCCACGAGCCACAATTCGACTGGTATCCAACATAAGCAATGCATCAGATAAACGCTTGACTTCTGCTACCTTGTAATCATAAATCACCGCCATATTGCTACGTAAAAGGCGTTCCAACTGGACTGCACGTTCTTGATAAGTCTGAACCATCCTTAAAGGAGATAAAGCCTCCAAACGATGTTCTAAAAGCTTTGCTTGCTGCATCCCTTCACTATAATATTCGCGAATTTGTTGCTTGAGTCGCAAATTTAATTGATCTAATTTTTGAAGATAGCTATCATATAATCGTTCCGGTTGACGAAAAATGACAGACTGGCTCAACTTAACCAATCGCTCACGATTATAGGTAAGACGATTAGACGTAGCAGTAGCCAAACGATTTTGTTGCTGCTGTATGTGCGCTAAGAGATCCAATTTTGTTACAGGTGTTGCTAGTTCTGCAGCGGCAGTTGGCGTTGCGGCGCGTCTATCTGCAACAAAATCTGCCAAAGTCGTATCTGTTTCATGCCCTACACTTGAAATGATTGGAATTTGAGATTCAAAAATGGCACGGACAACAATTTCTTCGTTAAATGACCAAAGATCTTCAATTGACCCACCACCTCGGCCGATGATAAGGACATCTAAATCCCTTCGCGTATTAGCACGACGGATACTATCTGCCACCTGAGTAGCAGCTCCTTCTCCCTGTACTTTGGTTGGATAAAGAATAATCTCTACTCCTGGAAAACGACGGCTAACAGTTGTAATAATATCGCGAATCACTGCACCACTAGGACTAGTCACTACCCCAATTTTCTTAGGAAATCGTGGTAAGGTTTGTTTAAATCGAGTCTCAAACAAGCCTTCTTCCCCTAACCGTTTTTTAAGCTGCTCAAACTGAATTGCCAAAGCCCCTACACCATCTGGCTCCGCTTTTTCAATGATAATAGAGTAGGAGCCACTTGGCTCATAAAGCTGAATCCGGCCGACAACATTGATTTTCATGCCTTCTTCCAAGTCAAAACCTAGCTTTTTGTAAACTCCGCCCCAGATTGTTGCCTGAATGACAGCCTTTTCGTCTTTGAGAGAGAAATACTGATGATTCGGACGTTTGCGAAAATTGGAAACTTCTCCTGTCAAATAAACCCGCTCTAAATAAGGATCTTTATCAAACTTTAACTTTAAATATTTAGTAAAGGTCGATACAGATAAATACTCAGCCATTTCTCTCCTTTCTTCTCCTATAGTTCTTCTTCATTTGTAATGTTTATTATACCAAACTATCTATAAAAAATCATTGACAGAATTCATAAACACTAACACCATCTCTTCATCCACTTAGGAATCGCTTTACTAATTTCTGTTGGCAAGACCACATAAGATTTTTTGCTCAACTCCTCTGCAATCGCCGAATGAAGATAGACAGCGGCAGTTACACGATCTAGTAGAGAGCTCGTTTTAAATTGTCCTGTAAAGCCTGCAATCATACCTGCAAGTGTGTCTCCCATACCGCCTGTTGCTTGATACGGACCTCCAATGGACAGTTGAAAACAGTTCCGATTTCCACTTTGAAAAATAGTCGTTCCATGCTTTTTTTGAACAACGATAGTTTTAACAGGAAAAGCATTAACTGCTTCTTGACTTTTTTCGAGTGTCTGCTCTGTTAGCTTTAATCCACTCAACCGTTCCCATTCTTTTTGATGTGGTGTAAAAATCGTCTGTGCCTTTGGAAATGGCAAAACTTCTTTGCTAAAAAAAGAAATGGCTCCACCATCCATGATAAAAACTTGACGTTCACTAGCAAGATTTATTACCAACTGTAAAGTAGCTTTTTCAAGAGGATTTTCAGCCAAACCTGGACCAATCAATAGCACATCTGCCTTTTGGATCTGTTCTTTCAATAATTTCTCGTCCCGAATATCAAAAGCCATTGCTTCAGGTAATTGTGCATGTAACGATGGGATATTTTCCTTATCTGTTGCCACTGTGACCAAGCCAGCTCCACTATAGATCGCAGCCATTGCTGCCATTATAATTGCGCCACCAAACGGATAAGTACCGCCAATCAATAACAGACGACCATACTCTCCCTTGTGACCATTCAGCGCACGTGGTTGAATAACCTTTTTCAATAATGTATAGTCTACCACTTTCATGTTTGCTCCCTTCACTTATGCCAGTAGAGAAGTGACACCCTTGTTTATCTTTATTTTACCATAAACGAAATAGACATGTCTCCAAAATCGAAGACATGTCGCATTCTATTTCTTCAAACTTCGTTTGCAGGCTCTATATGTCTGTGCCATGAGCATAGTAATGGTCATGGGACCAACGCCCTTTGGCACAGGAGTAATGAGACTAGCGATTTCTGATACTTCATCAAATTTTACATCGCCAATCAATTTACCATTCTGATCGCGGTTCATCCCCACATCAATCACGACTGCACCTTCTTTAACAAAATCTTTCGTCACAAAGTGACCACGACCAATAGCGACAACCAAAATATCAGCCTTTTTTGTTATTTCTGACAAATGATGTGTCCGCGAATGAGTCAAAGTCACTGTGGCATTTTTAGCCAGCAAGAGCTGTGCCATGGGCTTACCCACAATATTACTTCGTCCAATGACCACCGCACGTTTGCCTTCTAAGTCAACACCATACTCATGAAACATTTCCATAATACCAGCAGGTGTTGAAGGGATCATAACAGGATGGCCACTCCAAAGTCGCCCCATATTCATCGGATGAAAGCCATCCACATCTTTATCGGGATCAATCGCTAGCAGCACCGCTTCTTCATCAATGTGTTTGGGAAGAGGCAACTGTACTAAAATGCCGTGCCAGTCTGGATCTTGATTATATTGTTCAATTAAGGTAAGCAATTCCTCTTGTGTCGTCGTTTCTGGCAAACGTACCACTTCACTATGAAGCCCTATAGACAAAGCGGAGCGCTCTTTATTTCGCACATAAATCTGACTGGCTGGGTTATTCCCCACTAAAATCACTACAAGTCCTGGAATCGATCCTGTTTCGTCTTTTAATTTTCTAACCTTTTCTGCTAACTGTATTTGCAATTTTTCTGCCAAAGCCTTGCCATCAATTATCTTTGTCATATCTATCTCATTTCTAATTTCTTCATTCTATTATAACATATAACAAAAAAATGACTGCTTTTTCTTATAAAACGTTATCAATCAAACGATCGTAGAATTCCTTCCTTCTTTCAGCTTTTAATATTTTATAAAAATTTACATAAAAAACAGAAAAAAATCAGCCAAAAAACTTAAAATTACCTTAAACCTTAAAACTATTTTAAGGTAACTGCTTTAACATAGAACACGGTACCGATTTAGTTTAAAAATATATAGAAGGGAAGAAAATTATGCAAATAGCCAAGCAGGCTTTGAATTACATCAGTAGAAAAAGAGTTAAAACTCTTCTTGTATTTCTGATACTTACTCTCATTTCAACTGCCTTAACTAGTAGCTTTTCTATTATGGGAACGACTAATAATATCGAAAAGAAAATCTATGACGCATCAAATACTGGCTTTACAATAACTAGCAAAACACTTGAACGACCACTTTCACTAAAAACAGCAGAAAAATTACTTGAGAATAAAGAAATTTCAAAATTCAACTTCAAATACGATGCTTTAGCAAGTTTGACAGATAAAACTGTTGTTAAGAAAAAACAAGGTGTCACAAGAGACAATCAAAACCCTGTCCTCAACAATCTGGTTGCTGCATTAGGAACAAGTGATTCTACTCTAGAAACAACCTTTGCAAGTGGTGTTTTCAAACTTGAACAAGGAAAGCCAATTCGTAAAGGCGATAAATCCAAGATTCTCATCCATGAAAAATTAGCTAAAAAGAACCATTTAAAGGTTGGAGATAAACTAAAACTAAAGGGAGCTTCCTTAAAGGATGAGGATGCTAAACAACTCCATGAAGTAGAGTTTGAAATTGCTGGTATCTTCTCTGGAAAAAAAGAAGAGAAACAAACAGGTTTAAGCTCAGATGCGACAGAAAATACTGTCTATATGGACTATGAATCGAGCCAACACTTACAAGGCTACAAACCAGCTGATTATAAATTATCTGCAGCCGTTTATTTCGTATCAAATCCAAATCAAATTGATAAAGTCATTAATACAGTCAAAAAGTTAAAAATTGATTGGAAGCAAACTGATCTTGTTAAAAATTCTAAGGCTTTTGAAGCAGTTTCTTCTTCTGTTACCAGTTTCAAACAGATTATTAATGTTTTAACTTTCAGTATCATTATTGGAAGTATCATCGTTCTTTCCTTGATTCTCATGTTCTGGTTGAGAGAACGAATTTATGAAATCGGAGTACTATTATCTCTCGGTATTTCAAAAGCGATGATTATCTCTCAATTCATACTGGAACTGGTTATCATATCAGTATTTAGTATGGCACTAGCTTCTATTAGTGGCTCTTATATTTCCACTATGGTATTCAAAGGGTTTATAAAAGGCGGTCAACAACAAGATAGCTCATCCGCTATTTTTGAAAATATCGTTCCGCACTTACATACCTCTACTATTTTGATGACTTATGGAATACTGCTCATCATTATTTTACTTGCAGTAGTAGGTTCATCTTCTATTATCCTACATAAAAAACCAAAAGATATTTTAACCGATATAAGTTAAGGAGACAAAACATGACAATTTTAAAAATGGATTCAGTTAGTTACCAATACAATAGCCTACAAGAAAATGTATTGAATCAGATCACAGCTTCATTTGAAGAAGGAAAATTTTATGCTATTATAGGGAAATCTGGTGCAGGAAAATCAACCTTGCTTTCCCTTCTTGCAGGACTTGATACTCCTACAAAAGGAAAAATCCTCTTTGAAGATCAAGACATCGCTCAAAAAGGCTATAACCATCACAGACGGAAACAAATCTCCCTGGTTTTCCAAAATTATAATTTAATCGATTACTTAACTCCGATGGAGAATGTTCGACTCGTAAATTCTCAAGCAAGTAAAGATAGCTTACTACAACTTGGACTCAACGAAAAAGAAATCCATCGTAACGTATTACGATTATCAGGTGGCCAGCAGCAACGGGTTGCTATTGCACGCGCTCTTGCATCTACAGCACCAATTATCTTAGCAGATGAACCAACTGGGAACTTAGATGAAGGTACTGCCATGGACATCATTGAAGTCCTAATTAAATCAGCTAAACAAAAAAATAAATGTGTGATTGTGGTGACACACAGCAAAGAGTTAGCTAATAAAGCAGACGTCGTCTTAGAGTTAAGCAATAAGAACTTAGTCGAAGTCACTAAGAATTATAAATAAGACCTCCAAGGAGAAGAAATTATATGTTAACGATAAAGAACGCTCTTGCCTATGTATGGCGCAAAAAAATAAAAACACTGATTATCTTTTTAATCCTGTTAGCCATCTCTACTTTAACACTTGGCAGTATTGCTGTTAAAAATGCAACAGACGCTGCTTCAAAAGAGACTTTCAAAAATATCACTAGCAGTTTCTCAATGCAGATTAACCGCGAAGTGAACCAAGGTACCCCTCGCGGAGCAGGAAATCTTAAAGGCGAAGATATCGAAGCTGTGGAAAAAGTTAAAGGTATCTCTGGCTACATCAAACGAATGAATGTTGTCGCTGACTTAATTGATCACCAATTGGTTGAATCTGGAGAAACCGACTTTGAAAGCGAAGATAGAAAACAAAAATTCGGCCGTGCCATTATGGCAACAGGTATCAACGATTCATCTAAAGATGATAAATTTACCGCAGAAACCTTCAAACTAGTTGAAGGTAGACATATCAACAAAAATGACAAAAATGTTGCTTTAATTCATAAAGATTTTGCAGAAAAGAACAAACTTAAAGTCGGCGATACGATTAATATAAAATCGAATACTTATGACTATGATAACGTTCGCAAAGCTAATAAAACGACTAAAGTGACAGTTATCGGAATTTTTGACGGGAAAAATAAAGGAGGCGTTTCTAGTCCTCAAGAATTGTATGAAAATACCTTTATCACAGACTTAGAAACGACTAAAACTTTACAAGGTTCAACAGATAAAAACGCTATTTATCAAGATGCTACTTTCTTTGTAAATGGTAGCCAAGATATTGATAAAGTGATGGCGAAAGTAAAAGAAATATCATCTATTGATTGGGAAGCCTACACCCTTGTTAAGAGCACAAGCAACTTCCCAGCACTTCAATCTTCTATTAACGGTATTTACGGCGTTACTGGAAACCTCTTAATCGGAACGCTAATCTTTGGAGCGATTGTTCTTACGCTAGTCTTGTTCTTATGGATCAATGGTCGTAGAAAAGAAATGGGAATCATGCTTTCAATGGGAATTAGCAAAACAAAGATTTTCTTCCAATTTATCACAGAAGTTCTCTTTGTAAGTATATTTAGCTTCATTGGTGCTTACTTTGCAGGTAGTGCTGTCAGCAAGGTAATGGGAAATAGCATTTTAAAACAAGTTACCAGTGGTATTGCTGAAAAACTAGCTCGAGAAGGTAAGAGCGCCAATCTTGGAGGCGGGGCTGAAGTGGATGGCTTTAACAAGACCCTCACTAGCCTCAATGTACATGTATCTCCTGATGATATGACCAAAGTGGTCATCTTTGGACTTGCTATCATCATTGTTTCCGTCCTCATTGCTTCAATCACGCTCCTTAGTAAGCAACCAAAAGACTTACTAATGGGAGATAACAGCAAATAAGATATCAATGAGTTCAGACAAAATCGGTCCGTCAGCTAAGTTGACGGACCGATTTATTTTATAGACAGCTGGACTGACTCTCGGATGAAATGACGTGAGGTTCGCTTTGTCGACTTGGTCGATAAAATGAACCGCTTTGGATTGGATCTGTCGACCCGGTCGAAAAGATAAATGACTTTTAGTTTACCACGTCGACCCGGCGGACGAGATGAACTACTTTTGGCTTGCTCCGTCAGCCCAGCAGACGAGGTGAAACTATTTTGATTGGCTCCGTCAGCCTGGCGGACAAGGTGAAGCTGTTTTGATTGGCTCCATCAGCCCGGCGAACAGGATGAAACTGTTTTGATTGGCTCCGTCAGCCCGGCGGACGGGATGAAACTGTTTTGATTGGCTCCATCAGCCCAGCGGACAAGATGAACTACTGTGGATTTGGCTCCGTCAGCCCGGCGGACAGGATGAAACTGTTTTGATTGGCTCCGTCAGCCCAGCGGACGAGGTGAGCTACTGTGGATTTGGCTCGCTTGAGCATTGTTGTTTGTATTTTTGCTACCAACCCTACTGATTGTTTACTGACTTTTACAGTTCTTTTGATGTGCTTTCAACTTCTTCATAGCCCAGTCATAATGACTTGATGTGCTACTAATAAAGTAGGAGCCGAGGGTACTCCCTCCAACCCATTTATAGATGCCCTTTGAAAACAACTCTTCATCCGTAAAATTTTCAGCTAAAACCAGCACGTTTTTCTGAGATTGATGAAGCATTTTAGTTGCTTCTTCTAACGAAGTCTGTTGATGCTTCTGCCAGAATGCCACATTCAGCTCACCATAGTTTTTCCAATTATAAGCTAGTGGTAAAAATGACTTTTCTACACCATTTTGATTAGAATACACCCAATTGAGAAGTAATTGTTGCCACTCATAAAGATGAATGAGAACATCTCTAAGATTTTTATCTCTCTTCCAATGAGCTTCTTTCCGTTTCTCATCTTTTGAAAAATCAAATGGGGTATTCAACTCTTCTTCTGTTAATTGAGAAATCAATGACTGTAGCTTTGCATATTGCTGTGTCGCTGCACTAATCAACTCAGTCTTGCTAGTCGGCCTTACCATGTTAAATTCTCCTTCTGCTTTCTGAATGAACAGGAAACAACTTGACAATATTGTACTGACTCCAAAAGCTAGATTTTTTGTGTCTGACTTTTGGGATACAGTTCACATCTGTCCAGTTTTTGATCTTCTTTCTATTTATGTCTCATTTTTTCTTTGATTTCACATTGGCAGTCGCAATTGCCACAACTTCCTTTTCCCTTAATGATATGGTGCAGTGCTGCACCAGCTAAAACTAAAATAATGATAGATACAATAATCGTGGACATAATTTCTCCTATACTGTTTGATGTGTCAGACTATCTAAAGTAATAACTTCTACTTTTTCTTTCCGTGGTTTTCTAAAGATGAAATAGAGACCAACTGCTACAACGAACAAAGCAAAAATAGTCCCAAAAGATATTCCTTTTCCATATAGCAACGCTTGACCAAACTGATAAATCACAAGACTAACATTATAAGCCAGTAGCGTTTGGAAAGATATGGCAATCCATGTCCACTTTGCATTGCCCATTTCGCGATGAATCGCACCAATCGCTGCAAAACAAGGGGCACAAAGCAAGTTAAAGACAAGAAATGAATAGGCGGAAAGCGCCGTATAATGCTGTTGGAGATTGTTCCATAGTTCTTTCGTAGTCTCTGTCGCATCAGTCACTTTATACAAAATTCCAAAAGTCGAAATCACCGTCTCTTTAGCTAATAAGCCGGTAATAGCTGCTACAGTTGCTCGCCAATTACCAAATCCAAGAGGAGTAAAGATCCAAGCTAATCCTTTTCCTAAGGTAGCTAGAATACTATTTTCTGTTTCGACCGCCTGTAAGCTAAAGTTATAGGAACTAGCAAACCAGATGAATATATTAGTCACAAAGATAATCGTTCCAGCCCGTTTGATGAAACTCAAAGCCTTCTGTCCCGCATAGCGCAAAACAGTTTTGACTTGTGGTAAGTGATAACTCGGTAGCTCCATGATAAAAGGTGCCACAGCACCACCGAGAATCGTTGTCTTTTTCAGAGCAATCCCCGATAAAACAATGGCTCCCATTCCAACAAAATAAGCGATTGGTGCAATCCAAGGATTATTAGGGAAGAACGCTCCAGCAATCAAAGAAATAATTGGTAATTTAGCGGAGCAAGGCATAAATGTTGTTGTCATAATCGTAATCCTACGGTCACGTTCATTTTCAATAGTTCTACTCGCCATAACGCCAGGAACACCACATCCCGTAGAAATCAGCATAGGAATAAAAGATTTCCCAGATAAGCCAAAGCGTCTAAACAGCCGATCCATAACAAAGGCAATCCGGCTCATATAACCAATGTCTTCCAAAATTCCCAAGCAAACAAATAAGACGAAAATCTGCGGAACAAAGCCCAAGACAGCCCCACAACCTGCAACAATCCCATCAACAATCAAAGATTGAAGCCAATCAGATACTGCTAAGTGTTCCAGCAGTGATTTGATACCGTTCGGAATCCATTCTCCAAAGAGGATGTCGTTTGTCCAATCCGTTCCCATAGTTCCAATCGTTTGAATAGAGAGGAAATACACCAACCACATAACAAGCGCAAAGATTGGTAAAGCTAAATAACGATTGGTCACAATACGGTCAATCTTGTCTGACAAACTTAATTTAGTAACATCGGCTTGCAGCACCATTTTGACTGCTGACTCAATAAACTCATAGCGCGCATTAACAACAATGGTCTCTGCGTCTTCAGTGTAGATTTCCTCCGTAATCCTAATCGCATCTTCAATCTCCGCTTTTTGGAAATCAGACAACACCAGCTGTTCGGATAATTCTTTATCACGTTCAAAAAGCTTAATGGCATAAAAACGAGCCTGTTTTTGAGGCACTGCATTTCCTAAAATGCGGATAATTTCTGACAAAGCCGCTTCAAAATGATTGTCGTAAGCTGGATAAACTTCCTCCTCTGCCTGGTTCATCACTCGCATGGCCTGCTGCATGACTTGGTCAATCCCTGTTTTTTTCAAAGCACTAGTCGCAACGACTGGTACACCTAGCTGATAACTTAATTTAGTCGTATCGATCCATTTCCCTTGTTTTTCAACGACATCGCTCATATTTAAAGCCAACACAACCGGAATTCCTGTCTCAATCAATTGCAAGCTCAAGTACAGATTTCGTTCCAAATTGGTTGCGTCAACTACATCCAAGATCCCGTCTGCATTACCGCTTAAAAGATAATTTCTACTGACCATTTCCTCTGATGTATAAGGAGACAAGGAGTAAATTCCCGGTAGGTCTTGGATAATGATTTCTTTATTTTTGCGAAATAACCCACTTTTCTTTTCAACCGTTACCCCAGGCCAATTTCCCACATGCTGGCTACTACCAGTTAATAGGTTAAACAAACTAGTCTTTCCACTATTCGGATTTCCCGCAAGCGCTAATTCTTTCATTGTTTTGCTTCCTTTTCACCTTTCACCACACTAATCAAGCTAGCCTCCGACTTTCTTAAGGTCAAGTCATAGCCCCTAAGCTTAATCTCAAGTGGATCACCCAACGGTGCAACTTTTTGCAATTGAACGTTTGTGTTTTTGGTCAACCCCATGTCCATCAACCGTCGTTTTAAAGCACCATCTGCATGAATTGCTTCGATGTATGCCGAATCTCCAATAGCCAACTCAGATAAAGGAAGAGAAGATTTGCTACTGCCCTTTGGCACAACATCCAGCTTTTCCAAAATAGAATTATCCAAGGCAATCCTCGCAGCTCGAACTAAGAGAATAGCTGTGTCGTTTGTTTTTGAAATGACTTGAATAAAACTGCCTATCTTAATCCCTAGATCAGCTAAATGACGGACACTCGCTTCCTCTAGATCGATTCCGACAATTTCATATTCTGTTACTAATTTTATTTGAGATAAATCCATACTCTCTCCTTTTTATTTTGTCAAGAAATATGCTTACTACCATCATTAGTATACCACTTTTTTCTAAGAATTTCTGACAATTCTAAGATAGATAAGCAAAAATTATTGCAAAATAAATATCCCCTAAGCAGATGCCTAGAGGACATATTTATTAGAGACTAACAAATTTAATATAACAATTCATAGATTTCCATTGCAATCAAATCAATGCTATCAAAAGTATAGGTTTCACGCGCTGCAACATCGCGAAGAGTGAATACTGAGCCATTTTCTTCGTCATAGCTATAAGTTACTTCTGCTACAACAACCCCGTCACGTTCAAAATTACGTTTCAAATTGCCACCATCTTTTGTCATAGCATCTAAACGATTGATAATTCTTACTAAATGTGATTCCATTTTCCTTCTCCTATTCATTTATACGTTACTATTTTACCACAAATGAAAGATGAAATACCAGCAAAAGACCCATTTTTGGTAAATTTAACACAAAATGAAATGCTCAAATATAAAATTCTATCTTTTAACACTTTATTCTTGCAATGTTTTAGAATACTGCTATAATGAAAATAAGAAGTTTGACTATTATTGACCAATTGATTTCCGTCAAGCAAATTTTAAAAGAAAGAGGTAGCACATGCTTTGTCAAAATTGTAAAATAAACGAATCAACTATTCACCTTTACACAAATGTGAATGGAAAACAACACCAAGTTGACCTCTGTCAAAATTGTTATCAAATCATGAAAACAGACCCAAATAATGCCTTATTTCGTGGCATGACCAATATGAACAATCAAAATAATTTAGACCCTTTTGATGATTTCTTTAGCAATCTAGGGAATTTTCAAAATCATCAAGAACCGCAGACCCCTCCTACTCAATCAGGTGGCGGATACGGTAACGGAGGCTATGGTTCCAATCAAGGTGGCAGCACGCGCCAACAAGTACCACAACAACCCAAAGGCCTCCTAGAAGAATTTGGTATCAATGTAACTGAATTTGCTCGGCGGGGCGAGATTGACCCTGTAATTGGTCGTGACGAAGAAATTGTGCGCGTCATTGAAATCCTCAATCGTAGAACGAAGAACAATCCTGTCCTCATCGGAGAGCCCGGTGTCGGTAAAACAGCAGTTGTCGAAGGCTTGGCTCAGAAAATTGTAGACGGTGATGTGCCACATAAACTCCAAGGCAAAGAAGTTATCCGCTTAGATGTCGTTAGCTTGGTTCAAGGAACTGGTATCCGTGGTCAATTTGAAGAACGAATGCAAAAACTCATGAACGAAATTCGCTCTCGACAAGATGTTATATTATTCATTGATGAAATTCACGAAATTGTTGGAGCTGGTTCTGCTGGCGATGGAAATATGGATGCTGGAAACATCCTAAAACCAGCACTTGCTCGCGGTGAACTCCAATTAGTCGGTGCCACAACTCTCAATGAATACCGGATTATCGAAAAAGATGCTGCACTGGAACGCCGTATGCAGCCTGTAAAAGTTGATGAACCAACAGTTGAAGAAACGATCACTATCCTCAAAGGTATTCAAAAGAAATACGAAGACTATCACCACGTCAAATACACAGACGATGCCATTGAAGCAGCAGCTGTCTTGTCCAATCGTTATATCCAAGATCGCTTCTTGCCTGATAAGGCCATTGACTTGCTAGACGAAGCAGGCTCTAAGATGAATCTGACACTTAACTTTGTCGATCCAAAAGTCATTGATCAACGATTGGTAGAAGCTGAAAATCTCAAGGCACAAGCTACTCGTGATGAAGATTTTGAAAAAGCTGCTTATTTCCGTGACCAAATTGCCAAATACAAAGAAATGCAGCAAAATAAAATGGCTGATCAAGATACGCCTCTTATCAGTGAAAAAACCATTGAACATATCATTGAGCAAAAGACAAATATTCCAGTTGGCGACTTGAAAGAAAAGGAACAATCACAATTGATTAGTCTGGCTGATGATTTGAAAACTCATGTCATTGGTCAAGATGATGCTGTTGATAAAATTGCCAAAGCTATTCGCCGTAATCGAGTTGGACTAGGTACACCAAATCGACCAATTGGTTCTTTCCTTTTTGTTGGGCCAACCGGTGTCGGCAAAACAGAACTTTCTAAACAACTAGCGATTGAGCTCTTTGGTTCAGCTGACAGCATGATTCGTTTTGATATGAGTGAGTATATGGAAAAACATAGCGTAGCAAAACTCGTCGGAGCGCCTCCAGGTTACGTTGGCTACGAAGAAGCTGGACAATTAACAGAACGTGTACGTCGTAATCCTTATTCTCTCATTTTACTTGATGAAATAGAAAAAGCTCACCCAGATGTCATGCATATGTTCTTACAAGTACTGGATGACGGACGTCTGACAGATGGACAAGGTCGGACAGTCAGTTTCAAAGATACGATTATCATTATGACTTCCAACGCCGGTACCGGAAAAGTTGAAGCAAACGTCGGATTTGGTGCAGCGCGTGAAGGACGAACCAATTCTGTTATCGGTGAATTAGGAAACTTCTTCAGTCCAGAATTTATGAACCGTTTTGATGGTATTATTGAGTTCAAATCTCTTAGCAAGGAAAATCTCCTACAAATCGTAGATTTGATGCTTGAAGATGTGAATAAACGCTTAGCTGTAAATGGTATTCACCTAGACGTAACAGACAAAGTCAAGGAAAAATTAGTTAATCTTGGTTACGATCCAAAAATGGGAGCTCGTCCACTTCGTCGGACAATCCAAGATCACATCGAGGATGCTATCACCGACTACTATCTTGAACATCCAAGCGAAAAAGAGCTCAAAGCTGTCATGACGAGCAATAGCAAGATTGTTATCAAGTCGTCCAAAAAGTCTGAAAACGAGACCGAAAAAGAAATTAAAACAACAGCAGACGACACTGCTAACTGACTATGAAAATCACTCCTTAGAAGTTTCTCTAGGGAGTAATTTTTCGTTACTGAACTCTATATCTCAAAATTGTCTTCAACTTCTGGAGAGCTGTTCGATTTTTATTGTTCAAATAAATTTCACGATGATATGACGTACAACGTTTTAACCCATTTTCTTGACAGAAAGCATCCATTTTCGCAAAAGTTTGCGGTTCATCGTCAAAAGGTCCTACATGAAGCATTGCAATACTATTTCCTTCATCCATTCGTTCAAAGCGAATTTCATCATAGTGTAAATTTGGTTTTTTCACTTTTACTTTTGCAAGAGCTTTTTCAACCATTTCTCTGGTGATAAACTCCGGCTGTGCAATCATAATGGTATAAACCAAGTCATCTTTTACTAAAACTTCTGCTTCTTTTTGCCGCCAAATCCCTTCCAGCGGATAGACTGTAAAATCTGTCACTTCTAGCTCTGGATTGGATTTTTTATAATCCATTTTAACTGCATAAGCAAGAGAGTACAGAGCCGAAACCCGCTCAGAGAAATCAGAGTTATTTGGATTGCCTTCTCCGTCAATCATAATGAAAGCCTGTTCAGGAACCGTCACTAGCGTCGGACTTACCTTCACACCATATATAGCTGTTTCAGCCTTTCTCCATTCATATTTCATTTGTTTACCCCTTTCGTTTTTCTATCATAATCATAACAAAGTAAACTTGTCAGTTTCTGTCAACTTTTATATTTTTGGGAAATTTCGTTTAATTTTTTTGCTAAATTCTGTCGCACTTCAGGCGGTTCTAACACTTCCACTCCATCCAAAAAGGATAAAAGATAAGCATAAAGACTGTCATGATTCGGAAATTCTGCTTCTACAAGTAAATTTCCTACCACATCTGTCGAAATCAAACCAGAAAATTCTTCATAGACACGAAAAGCTTGATGTTTTTCAAATTTCAATTGTAGCCGAATTGTTTCCTTTTGGCTTTCTTTACTTTGAAAGTCAGCTTGTCTTAACTCTCGGTCAAATATTTCAGGTGATAGCTGGCAGTGATTGATTCGACTTAGTTTGAATAACCGAAAATCCTGTTTTCTCCGACAAAATCCATATAAATACCAATCTTGACTTTTAAAAATCAATTGCATAGGTTCAACCCATCTGCTCATCTCTTCACCCTGTTGATTCAAGTAGTCAAACTGAAGAAGCCGCCTCTGAAAGATTCCTCTCTTAATCTGCTCAAACGTTTCTTGATGGTATTTTTGTCCACGCCAATCTGTAAAATCAATTTGTAGCCAGTTATCCATTTTAATTTGAAACAAAGCCTGCAGCTTTTCTAATACTTGATTTTCTTCTCGTAAAGCTTGTAAGCCTTGTACAGATAAGAGCAATTCTTCTTGCTCCTGAGCCGATAGTAAACTTTTATCCAGTACAAATGAATCCAGTAAAAAAATGCCACCGCCTTTCCCCGGATTACAATAAATAGGGATACCTACACTGCTTAACCGATCCACATCACGATAAATAGTACGAATCGACACCTCAAACTTCTCAGCCAATGCTGGTGCTGTAGCATGCCCATTCCCCAGTAGATAATAAATGATACCTAGTAATCTTCCTTGAGTCATGTTCTCACCTCTCTATAATTATACCACTATAACTTGCCAAATCTTGTCTCGTTTTAATACCAAGTGATTGAACAAAAAGAAATCTTATTAAACCCTTGACAGTAATCACTTCATCCTTTATGATAATAGTAAACTAGTCACAAAAGAGGAACAAATATGACAGTCGCAACTTTTGGAGAAAAGAAAGAAAGCGTTCAATATGTAAATCGCTATGGTGTTTACGCAGTTATTCCAGATGCTAAAAAAGAAAAAATCATCTTAGTGCAAGCACCAAATGGAGCCTGGTTTTTACCAGGTGGTGAAATCGAAGAAGGTGAAAACCATCGAACCGCACTTGAACGCGAATTGATTGAAGAACTTGGCTTCACAGCTGAAATCGAGCAATATTACGGACAAGCAGATGAATACTTCTACTCTCGCCATCGTGATACCCACTTTTACAATCCTGCCTACATTTACGAAGTAAGCCATTATGAGCAATCACAAGCACCTTTAGAGGATTTTAATCAGCTTGCTTGGTTTCCAATCGAAGAAGCTATTTCCAAACTAAAACGTGGAAGCCATAAATGGGGAATTGAAATGTGGAAAAAGAGTCATAAAGTCTGAGAAATTGTTCACATTTCTTATAGAAAAGTGCTATAATAGGGTTAGCATATAGGAGGAAATCATTATGAAGCTTATCAATACAACCAATAGCCACGCGAATCTTGTCCAAAGCCAGTTAGAAAGCACAGATGCCACTTTAGTTGAAACTTTTTCTGCTGGAAATACAGATGTTGTTTTTACGCAGGCTCCACTTCATTATGAAATCCTGATTTCAAATAAACACCGCGCTATTCGCGAACAAGAAGTTGAAAAAATTCGGGAATTTTTCCTAAAACGAAAAATTGATACAAAATTGATTGATGCATCTCGAATTAAAACACTCTACTCTACTAACTTGATTGAAATTTCTATTCCAACAAAATAAGCCCACGAGGGCTTATTTTTTATCTTGCATTTCGCGCTTAAGAAATCACCCCAAAAGTTAGATAGAAAAATCTAACTTTTAAGACGATTTTTATTTCTCCAAACCGCTTTTCTCTAACTATGACTTAAATCTTTTACTTCCATAACGTGCTACGAGATAAATAATTAAAGCAGAGTATATACAAATAAACATGACTAGAAACACAGAAAAAGAAACAATAGATACTCACGTTGCTAGTTGACAAAAAATTCTAAATGGTAGGCTAAAAGAACCTGTTCAATCTCCAATTGCCATCCTGCTAAAGACCTAACAATCGGGTGCTCAATGTCAAACATTGCATTTAGAACAAAGATTCAAGTTTCAATAGTTCCTCGAATGGCTAGAATTGCAGGAATGTTACGCTCATCAATGCCCTCCATATTTTTACGAAGCGGCGTCCAAAGATGAATCCCCTTTGCCTCCAAGCGTTCTTTCAACTCTTTACTTAGGTATCCCAAATCTCCTAAAACGCGAGAATAAGGGACACGGTCTCCAGCAATTCTTCTGCTACCTGAATAGGCAAGGGTAACCAGATAATCCAAAATATAGCCCGACTCTGTCACCGCCAAATGCACTTTCAAACCGTAGAACCACATCTTTTTGGAAGCACAGTAGCCAATGTTGACCACCTCATTCAAAACCTTGATCCGATGATTTCTGACAGGCTAGCAAAGGAGGAGGACTGGAAAACTATCGATGATGACCAATTCATCAAAATCCAGTTGATTGAAATAGGGGCGAATCAACCGAAGCAGGGGCGTCAGATAACGAGCATGGCGATAAAAGCAGCTTCTCTCCAGTCCGGTGAATCCGAAGAAATTGCAAATCAATTGGTAAAACCTTCGCTGTGACTTCATTCCAATTTCTGCCTGGAACAGCATTAAGGTCAAAACAGAAACATCTGAAACCTTGCATTGCTCTACATTCTTACGATGAACCAGCTCATCAGGAGCGATCTTTTGATATAAGTCACATCAGACTTCACGAAGCTGTGACATACTGAGTTGAAGAGGATGACGATTCGGTGTATATAATGGAAAGTGTCCATTTGGTTTACCTCTCTGCTTTTTTCTTCACTTGCAGTGTACAC
>ERZ773213.688-NODE-688-length-19368-cov-18.721949_pt1 | contig 19368 bp, 15 predicted proteins | sample MGYA00580996_ERZ773213 | MGnify/ENA primary metagenome ERZ773213 (study PRJEB29015, sample SAMEA2738152) | human oral metagenome | biome: human oral; feature: human-associated habitat; material: saliva | place: China | collected 2197 ...
TACGAGGAACCCGGCGCGCTGTCTGAATCGACGCCGGACGTACTGGTTGAATCATTCGATTCATGACATTCGTTGTCAATGTTACTCGTGATTGGGTTCCTGCGTAGACTACAACCGCAGTTGAGTTGTCACGAGTGCCGGCTTCGAGGCTGGCTTTCACGAGGACATCGGCGGTTCCCTGCGGACCGTTGCCAGCGGCGACGATCGCGTGGATCTGGGAGTCTTGCAGGACCCCGTGCACGCCATCTGTACAGATGACGGCGCGATCGCCCTCTTCGAGGGGCATGATCGTGTAATCCGCTTTGACGCTGCCGGATTGTCCGGCTCCCAGGGCCTTGGTGACGACGTTGGCCGGGGGAATCACCTGCGGCGCGCCGGAAGTGGCGGCCAGGTCGCGGGCTTCCTGCAAGGCGGAGTGGTCGTGGGTGAGCTGACGGATCCCGCCGGGGCCCACGACGTAGGCGCGCGAGTCGCCGACGTTGAAGGAGAGCCAGTAGGGGCCTTCGGGGGTCCACAGGACCATGAGGCCGGACAGGGTGGTGCCGGGCGCGCCCATCGGGTTATCGACGGGCGCCAGGCCGGCGACGGCGGTGGCCGCCGCGTCGATGGCGACGGAGAGGTCGACCAGGTCGACGGGGCGGTTTCCGAGGCGCTCGGGGCTCAGGAACTGCCGCAGAGTGATGACTGCCTTCGACGAGGCCTGGGCGCCGCCGAGGTGGCCACCCATTCCATCGGCGACCGCGAAGACGGGCGAAACCGCCAGCCAGGAGTCTTCATTTTCGGAGCGGACGGGACCGATGTCAGTCGACGCGCCCCACGATAGTGGGGCGCGCTCAGCATGTTCACCCTGAGCCATCTACCTTCGTCTTTCTCGCTGCGTTGGGCGCGTGGGATAACGCGTAACACCGTTATTCTACACGCGAGCCAGAAATGGTTACGCGCTATCGAACGGGATCAGACCAGGCGAGCTGAGCGCGGAAGGTGCCCGCCTCGCGCGAGACGACGATCGCTCGACCGGGCAGTGCGCGGACCGGCCTCACACGCCCGATAACCTGACCTTCGTCCGGGTTACCGGACAACATGATGCCTGTCGACCCGAGGTCAATGAGGGAACGCAGGACGCGCTCGTACAGGGCCTGAGAGGCGCCACCCATCCGCCTCGCGATAACCAGGTGGAGACCAACATCACCCGCCTGGGCCAGCAGCGGCTGTAGCGCCGCGAGCGGATTACCCTCGGAGGTCACGACGAGGTCGTAGTCGTCGACGAGGACCCAGAACTCTGGTCCCTTCCACCAGCTTCGATTCGCGAGCTGTTCGGGGGTCACGTCGTCGCCGGGTAGACGTTCCTTCAGGAACGCCACGAACTCAGCCATATCTCTTGCGACAGACTCGTTCGTCGTCAGGTAGGCGGCCAGGTACTCCTTCGGAATGGCGCCGAGGGAGGAGCGGCGCCGGTCGACGACGATGAGTTGCGCTTCCTGGGGCGTATTCCTGGCCACGATTTCGCGTGCAAGGGAGCGCAGGAACGTTGTCTTGCCGGACTTGGAGTCGCCGAAGAGGTAGAGGTGGTGCTCGGAGTTCGGGTCGAAGCGGAACGCCCCGAGTCGCGATTCTTCGACACCGAGAATGAGAGCGGGGGCTCGGCCCTGCACCGGGGCGAGCGCGCCGGGCAGCTGCGCGATCTCCTCGGCAGTGACCTTGGTCGGCAGGAGGCGAAGCTTGGGGCCGGGGCCGGCGGGCAGCGCCGCGCGGATCTGCTCAATCGTGGTGACCACGCCTTCGCTGACGGTCGCCGGGTCCGCCTCGCCGTCCGCGCGGGGCAAGGCGATGAGGACGTGGTGCTTGGACGCGCACACTCCTCGGCCCGGCCGAGCGTCCGGGATCTGCTTCTGCACGTTGCGGTCCAGCACGGAGTCGCGGAAGTCGCCGATCTTGAGTTCGAGCTTCGAACCGAGCATGTCAACGATCTGCATGCGGAAGTCACTCCAGCGAGGCGTTGCGGCCACGAGGTGCACACCGAATGTCAGGGCGGTGTTGAGCATGCGACCGATCCGCATGTCGAGGTCGTCGAAGTCGGCCTTGAGGGAGGCCCAGTTGTCGACAACGAGGAACACGTCGCCGTATCCGTCGTCGTAGAGCCCCTGGGCGCGACCGCGCCGGTAGGTCTCGATCGAGTCGATCTTGTGCTGCTGGAAATAGCGCGCGCGATCCTCGATAATGCCTTGGACCTCGGCGAGGATTCGGGTGAGGACTTCACCGGTGTCGCGCGTGGCGATACCGGCGACGTGGGGGGCGTCTGCGAAGGACGCGAAGGTTCCACCGCCCAGGTCGATGATGTAGAACTGTACTTCCTGCGGCGTGTAGATGAGCGAGAGCGACATGACGAGGGAGCGTAGCGCCATCGATTTGCCGGTCAGCGGGCCGCCGACGACCGCGAAGTTACCGCCCGCGCCCGACAGGTCGAAGGTGAGCAGGTCGCGGCGCTGTTCAAGCGGGATGTCCCTGATGCCCAGCGGGAAGACGAGGGAGCCGCGCTGGCGCCACTCCATCGACACGAAGCCGACGCCGTCGACGGGTGCGAGGTCGGGCATCATCTGGTCGAAGGTGTCGGGCACGTCCAGCGGGGGCAGCCACACCTGGTGGGCGGGTACGCCCTTACCGGTCATCTTCGCCACCGCGATGTCGAGCTCGCTCATGTCTGCCCACTTGGCGTCCCCGGGCAGGCTCATGACTTCTTCGGACGAGGCCGGGGCTGCGATGGGCTCTTCGCGTGTCAGGACGGGGGCCAGGGTGAAGGGCAGGACCTTGATCGAGCGGTCCGGCGTTCCAGCCGTGGACAGCTGGGTAGAGCCGACGGTTCGCTGCGGCGGCGGGGCCGCGACGTACGAGGCACGGAAGCGGATGAGTTCGTCCGTGCCGGGCATGAGGAAGCCGGAGCCGGGCAGCGAGGGGAGCTCGTATGCGTCCGGCACGCCCAGAACCTCGCGGGACTCGCTGGCTGAGAAGGTCTTGAGGCCCACGCGGTAGGACAGGTGAGACTCAAGGCCGCGCATCCTCGAGGTTTCGAGCCTTTGCGAGGCGAGGAGCAGGTGGATCGAGAGCGAACGGCCCAGGCGGCCGATCGCGACGAACAGCTCGGCGAACTCCGGCTTGGCGGTGAGCAGCTCGGAGAACTCGTCGAGGATCAGGAAGAGGGCGGGCATCGGGGGGAAGGAATGCTTGCCTGCGATACGGTCCTCCTCATACTGGGTGACGTTGGCGTAGTTACCCGCCTCGCGCAGGACTTCCTGGCGGCGCACCATCTCGCCCTTGAGCGCGTCTTGCATGCGGTCCACCAGGGACAGCTCGGACTCGAGGTTGGAGATCATGGCGGACACGTGCGGCATCTCGGACATGCCCGCGAAGGTCGCGCCACCCTTGAAGTCAACGAGGACGAAGTTGAGCTGCTCGGGCGAGTGGGTCAGGGCCAGAGCCAAGACGAGGGTACGAAGGACCTCCGACTTACCCGAACCGGTTGCGCCGATCAGGAGGCCGTGGGGGCCCATGCCCTGCTGGGCGGACTCTTTGATGTCGAGCAGGACGGGGACGCCTTCGGGGGTGACACCGAAGGGGACGCGCAGGCGGTTCCTGCCCTCGCGACGCACCCAGGCCCGCTCGGGATCGTAGTCTCGGATGTCGCCCAATTGCAGGAGCTCCATGAGGTCCACGGAGCGCTTGACGTCCGAGCGCCCGACGGGCGTCTCGCTCTCTTTCTTCTCGGTGCCCATGGCGAAGGGAGTCAGTCGTCGGGCGATGGCCTCGGCCTGAGCGCGCCCCACCCGCTCCCATTCGCCGACGATCGCCTGGTGACTGAAAAGGTTGACCTCGAGCACGCCGCGCGTCTGTCCTTTCGCCACGGGGTGGACGAGGAGGCGCACCGTCGACGGGCTCGTCAGCGCCCCCCACTTCTCGTGCAGGTTCACGACAGTCACGCCGGCAGCGCCGTCGCGAGAACCGATCTGGGTTGAGGCGGGCAGCTCAGCGCCGTCGCACACGACGAGGACGTGCGGCCAGGGCGTCAGATCACCACGTGGGGTAAAGCCCGGCCGATCCGTCACGTCGGAGCCGAGGAGGTCCAGCAGATCGATGTCCTCAGTGACCACCATGCGGGCGGGGCCCACGGCGTCCGACTCGACGGTCGAACCGGCGTGAGGGAGCCACTTGACCCACTCCCACTCCGTGAGACGATCCGGCGAGCACAGCACCGCGATACGCAAGTACGAGGGGCTGACGAAGGTCGCCAGGTGCGTCATGATCAGCCGCGCGACGCCGATCGTGTCCTCGCGGCGGCCCGCCAGCTCGACATGCGAATAATCCTCCAGGGGAACACCGAAGGCGACGCTGTCCAGGTTGCGGTGAGTCTCAACAAAGCGCGTCATCGCAGACAGGCACACAATGTCCGGGTTCGCCATGGGCGGCAAGTCGGGAGCCAGCAGCTCCATCGCCAAGCTCTGCTCAGACACGCCAACTCGCGCATTGAGCATTTCGACGCCCGGCTCACGCTCCCACACGCGCTCACCCTGTTCCGCCACCGCAACCAAGGCCTCGGGCGCGGGAAGAGCCCAGTTCACGAAAGCCCGCTGGCGGTCAGCGACGTTACGGACCGTCTGCCTCGTTTCCGACAGGTACGCCAGGTACTCACCGCGCAGCGTGCGAACCTTCTGACGATGCTGGGAGACCTGCCGATAGACGTTGAACGCGACCATGGCGACCATGGCGAACACCATGCCGCCCGCCATCATCAGCATCATCGAGTTGCGACCCTGACCTGCGCCCCCGCTGGCCTGGGAGATCGCCATGAACACCATGACGCCCATCGAGCCCATCATCGGGACCACCATCGCAAGCACGTTACCGATGCCCGCGGCCTCAGCCTGGTTCGGCGGAGCCTGGATGGGAATCTTCCCTTCGGGCATCTCCGGTACGCCCTCCAAGCGATCCTCAGAGTCAGCCATCGTTCCTCCCTTGTCACCGCACCCGGGTAGCAGTAGTCCCCGCTATCCTAACGTGGACCACAGTCGAACTTTTGCCAAGCCCGCGTCTGATGACACAATACTGTCTGAGAGTGTCATCCGTGTCGGAGACGAAAGGAGGCTCGCGTGGGACAAACACAGGCATCGATTACCGTCGTTGGCAGCTCCCACCGGGAGGACTACGTCATCCCCGTCGGAATGACGATCGCGGGCCTGCTCGCACTCATCGAAGTTGATCTGACCAAGCTGTCAGCTCGCCTCACACTCGGAGGCGGACGCCCCGTCGAGCTCGGTGCTGTCATCGGACGAGACATTCCCTCCGGTTCGGTCATCACCATCGTCGGCACGCAGGAATCGGCCCAAGCCGTCGCGGACGACCAACGTTCCAGAAACAACCGGCGCTTCCGGCCGGCGCTCACAGCCACGGCCTTCGTATTCGTTGCCTCCGTCGTGTCTCTCCTCGGCGTCCTCCTGCCCGTGCTCGCCCTGTATCGCGACGGCTACGACATGCTCCCCTCGCTCGCGACTGACACGTGGGGACGCCTGGGCCTGGGGATCGTGTGCGCACTCATCTGGTCGTGCCCGCTCCTGGCCCCGAGCAACGCAGCGCGCGGCTTCGTCCTCGTCACCTGTTGCACCGCCGCCGGGGTGAGCGTCGGCGTCGCAGCCACTCCCCTACCCGGCTCACCTACCCTGCTGCCCGTCATCGTCACCTGGTCCTGCCTGATCGTCGCCAGCCTCGTTCTTTTCGCCAGGCCCACGCCGAGCGCGCGCGTCAACGTCCAGTGTTTCGCACTGATTGCCGTGACCGTCACGGTCGCGTCCCTCAGCGCACTGAGCAGCATCCGCTTCGCTCCGTTGATCTTCACCGCGTCGATTTTCTTCGTCTCACTGTCTCCTCACCTGGCCCTCCAGGTCCCCGACCACCAGGTGCTCGACCTGCCGCTGGTCATGAAGCGCCTCCCCTCCATTCGCCTCACCGTCCTGCAGCCACCATCGCGAATCACGCCGCTGCGCGTCAACAAGACGCTGGCGGAAGCGTACGACCGCTCCCGCACGATCCTGTGGAACGCGACCATCGTTTCGCTCATCTCAGGCCTGTTCACCGCCTACCAGATGCCGGTCGGCGAGGAGACACCCTACGCCGGCTACGCCACGCTCGCGCTGTGCCTCCTCGCGATCCTCGCCCTGGTCACCAACGCGCGTTCGAAGCGCGACCGGCTGACGCATTACGGGCCTCGTCTCGCGGCGCTCGCGATCTGGGTGATGCTTTTCTTCGCGCCCGGTTGGGACCGCTACCTCCTGCGTTCCACGGGCGAGTCGTCGGCACCGACGCTGACGTTCGCGCAGCACGTCATCCTGCCTCTCTCCCTGTGCCTGCTGGCTGTGATCGTGCCCGTCGTGGCGCTCATCCGCTCGGGCCGCGAGCCCTCCGCCCTGGTCGGCAGAATCATCGACATCATCCAGGGGCTTTCACTCACGTTGCTCCTACCAGCCGCGACCTACGGGTCAGGACTTTTCGATCTCGTTTGGCGGAAGGTACTATGACAGCCACATCACCCGACCTCGTTGCCGTCCCCGCATCCCCCGGCAAGCGCGTTGCTGCGCTCCTCATCGATATCGTCGGCGCCGCGCTGTTCGGTGCCGTCGCCTCGGCCCTGTCACACGGCAACGTTGCCATCGTCGTGACGACCATCGTCGAATACGTTGCCCTCCAGGCCATCCTGATCGCACTGCATGGTCGTTCGGTGGGCGCCTTCCTGGCGCGTTGCGCGCTGGTGCGCGCTGGTTCGTCGCAATTGTCCCCCTCGCTGATGGTGTCCGCGGGGTATGTCCTCCTGACGGCTCTGTCCTCGCTGATCCCGCCCCTGCCCGTCATCTTCGTTCTTCTGGGAGGCCAACGCGGGTCGTGGATGGCGAAACTGTTCTCACTTCAGTGCGTGACCTTCGTACCGGAGGACACAATCGACGAGGCCGTGGCGGCGCCCAGCCCCTACGGCAAAGCGGGTGCAGGCATCGCCGAGGGCCATACGAGTTTCTCCTCCGTGACCGACATTCCCTCGGCACCGATCAGCCACTCCAGCGAGTCACCGGCAAGCGCCCAGCCCAGCGTTAGACTGCCCAAGCCCAGCGCCGAGCTGCCCAAGCCCAGCGTTGAACTGCCCAAGCCCAGCGCCCCGGCGAGCTCACGCGCGTGGCCTGCCCCAGCCCCGGCCTCGTCAGTGCCGTACGTGCCCGGCCCGCAGATTCCCGCCCCCGTCCAGGAGGTGCCTGCCGCGGCGCCCGTCCAACAGGAGGCGATGCCCGAGGCGCCAGCCACGGCACCGGCACCGACGCCTGCGTGGGCTCGCGAGACGCACACCCCGAAGGCTCCCATCGGGGCACCGATACCCACACCGAGGCCGGTTCAGGAGACGCAGGCCCCGAAGGCTCCCGTTGCACCCCCGGCACCGACCGCGCGCTTCTCCGCACCCATGCCGCAACCCCCCGCTCGAGAGGCGAGCGCCGAGGCGCCTCCCGCCGAGGTCGAAGCCCCCCGCCCGCCGGAGCCCGCTGTCCCCACGACCGCGCCCGCTGTCCCCACGACCGCGCCCGCTGTCCCCACGACCGCACCGAAACCTGCTGCCACAGCGACCAACAGCACCACGGCCTCGGCGCCGGCGAGCGCGTCCTACGCCGCACTCCTGCTCGACACGGGCCAGTCAATCCCCGTCAACCGCACGATCGTGCTCGGCCGCGCGCCCTCGCCGCAGCGCGCCACGGACTCCCCGATCCCCGTGGAGGATCAGACGCGCTCGCTTTCGCGTACGCACGTGCGCATCGCCCCCTCCGAGGGCGGCATTACGATCGAAGACCTTAACTCGGCGAACGGGACGCGCGCCCGTTCCCCCAACGGGCAGACCCACACCCTGGTTCCCGGCCAGCCCATCGAGCTTCCCATGAACAGTCAGCTGCTGTTGGGTGAACGCCTCATTTCCGTTGTGGACCTGCGCCAGCGGCGCTAGCGTGGCGCTGTGAAAGCCTCTTCTGTCATTTCCTGTCATCTGGTAGGCTCGAATCATCACGATCATGTCTGTCAATGAGGAGTTGTCATGGGTGCCGAGAATGTTCCTGCGAACATGGAAGTCAACTACTACAAGTGGAAGAGCTGGATCGCAGCCCTGAGTGAGGATGAGGATTGCGTGGCAGTGAAGTTAAACAGGGCGGCAGACGAACTCAAGAAAAATGTGGATGTTCAGACGGAGGGCAAGTGGGGCGTGGAGGAGGGGCCTGTGGCCTTTCAGGCGCGCTACACGTCCTACCTGAACCAGGAGATCACCGCGCTGAATGCGATGGCTGCCAATGTTCGCGCATTTGCGAAGGCGTTAGATAAAGCTGTCAAGGATCTTGAGGCTGGGGATGAGGATGCGCAGGCGACCCTGGAGGCGACCCTTAAGACTATTCCGTCCTCGTATGTGTCTGAGGAGATGAAGGCGATCTGGGAAGGGGATACGACCGGCTCGCCTCAGATTCCGCCAGATCTGGACTTCTGACGCTTGGCGCGCGTGCCGTTGTCCATGTTGGATCTGAGAGAGGATGAATGTGATGGTGTTGCGGGGACGTTGTCGTCGTGTCGTGGCCCGGTGGGTGGCGTGTGTGGTTGCGGTTGGCGCGTGTGTGGTGGGCGTGGGGGTGCCTGCATCTGTTGGTGATCCGCTTCCCACGCCTAGTGTTCCTGTTGCTGCTTCGCCCGAGACACCTGTGTTGCCCGGTCATGTCGTGACGATCAGGGCGGTGGTGGAGCAGACCGCTATTGAGACCCCGGCTAAGACGAGGGAGTGGTCCATCCATATGAAGCTGAGTTTTCAAGGAGGGTGGATGCGGTCGTTGAATATTACGAAGGAGGAGTGTCAATACCTCGCTGATACGTTTTGGTCGGGTAGTGCCCCGGACTATTTCGTAAAGGTCGAGTCGGTGAGTATTTTTTGTGACCTGGATGCGTATTATTTGGGGGAGGCTCGTCACGCGTTTTATTCCCTGGATGAGGCGGGACATGTGCAGGTGCGCGCCCCTATGACGTATCTGACCCAGATCGCTGATTCGTTTGAGGACGCGAGCATCACAGAGCTCCAAGTAGATTTCACCTCCATTAATAACGCCCATTGCAATGCCGAGCCCTGGCTGGCGCACTTGGATGATCTTCTCGTTGTTGGTCACTGGTCTTATTGTCAGTGGAGGACTGACAAGGGTGACACTGTGCCGACGACAGATGAGCCGCTCCTGGAAGGCGACGTTGAGCAGGCGTTCTTTGATTTCAAGCGGGGCACCGTCGGGCCGTTCATCGACATGCCCGCACCCATCAATCCCTTCACCATCACACCCACACCTCCGCAGGCCGAGGAGCCAGCCTCGGGCGCCGCCACTGAGGCCGCCGCTTCCGAGTCCTCGTCTGCTTCTTCGCGAGGCTTGCTGATCACCCTCGGTGCGGGTGCCATGCTGCTCCTCCTGGCCGCCGCGGTGGGAATCACCTGGGCGCGGCACCGCACGAGCTAACACACCCATCACAGCGCCCTAACCAACGCAGACCCCCGTCTGACCTACCAATCGAAGGAGTAGTAGCAGTGGCAACGATGTTGAAGGTCCGCGTGGCCCGGTGGGTGTCGTGTGTGGTTGCGGTTGGCGCGTGTGTGGTGGGCGTGGGGGTGCCTGCATCTGTTGGTGATCCGCTTCCCACGCCTAGTGTTCCTGTTGCTGCTTCGCCCGAGACACCTGTGTTGCCCGGTCATGTCGTGACGATCAGGGCGGTGGTGGAGCAGACCGCTATTGAGACCCCGGCTAAGACGAGGGAGTGGTCCATCCATATGAAGCTGAGTTTTCAAGGAGGGTGGATGCGGTCGTTGAATATTACGAAGGAGGAGTGTCAATACCTCGCTGATACGTTTTGGTCGGGTAGTGCCCCGGACTATTTCGTAAAGGTCGAGTCGGTGAGTATTTTTTGTGACCTGGATGCGTATTATTTGGGGGAGGCTCGTCACGCGTTTTATTCCCTGGATGAGGCGGGACATGTGCAGGTGCGCGCCCCTATGACGTATCTGACCCAGATCGCTGATTCGTTTGAGGACGCGAGCATCACAGAGCTCCAAGTAGATTTCACCTCCATTAATAACGCCCACTGCAATGCCGAGCCCTGGCTAGCGCACTTGGATGATCTTCTCGTTGTTGGTCACTGGTCTTATTGTCAGTGGAGGCCTGATAAAGGCGACACTGTGCCGACGACGGATGAGCCGCTCCTGGAAGGCGACGCCGAGCAGGCGTTCTTTGATTTCGAGCGGGGCACCGTCGGGCCCTTCATCGACCTGCCCGCACCCATCAACCCCTTCACCATCACACCCACGCCCCCGCAGGCCGAGGAACCAGCATCGGGCGCCACCACTGAGGCCGCCGCTTCCGAGTCAGCGTCTGCTTCTTCGCGAGGCCTCGTCATCGCCGTGGGCGTGGGAGCCGCGCTCCTCCTCCTGGCCGCCGCGGCGGGAATCACCTGGGCGCGGCGTCGCACAAGCTGAAACGTGGCGCATCGGCCGGAGTCAGCCGACGGTCGACGAGCCTGACATGCCGGCGTGTTCACGCGTCGTCACAAGGCCGAAACCCCAGCCACGGCCTCGTACCTGGCAAACCTAAAACTGACCAGATTGCGTGCGAGTACGGCGGGCGGGCTACACTGGAACAGCATCCGACCGCGCACGCAAGGAGAACCCCGTGCCCAACTACTTGACGGACGACGAGCTGGCACACGCCAAGAGCCTGCTCGATCGCATGACCACCATCTTTCAGCACACCGTCGTCGGCCAGGATGGCCTGCGTCGTGCGCTGACAGCCTCGCTGCTCGCCGGCGGCCACGTCCTGGTCGAATCCGTGCCCGGCCTGGCAAAGACGACGGCCGCACAGACCCTGGCGTCCGCAGTGTCCGGTAGCTTCCACCGCATCCAGTGCACCCCCGATCTGATGCCCAACGACATCGTCGGCTCCCAGATCTGGAACCAGGAACGCGGCGAAATGGTCACCCAGCTGGGCCCCGTACACGCGAACATGGTGCTCCTGGACGAGATCAACCGCTCCTCCGCCAAGACCCAGTCCGCCATGCTCGAAGCCATGCAGGAACGCCAGACCACCATCGGCGGCGTCAACCACAAGCTCCCCAACCCCTTCATGGTCATGGCCACCCAGAACCCCATCGAGGAAGAAGGCACCTACGTGCTGCCCGAGGCGCAGATGGACCGATTCCTCCTCAAGGAGGTCATCACCTACCCGACGCCCGTCGAAGAGCTCGAGGTTCTCACCCGCATCGACTCCGGCCAGATGACAACCATCGCCGATGTCGACCCGATCAGCCTCGACGACGTTCGTGTCCTCCAGGACGCGCGCCGCCGCGTCTTCATCCACGAGACCCTCAAGGCCTACATCGTCGACATCGTCAACACTACCCGAGGAGCCGGCCCCAACCCGCTGCCCGGCTGGAAGAAGCACGTGCGCGTGGGCGCCTCCCCGCGTGGCGGCATCGCGTTCATGCAGATCGCCCAGGCCCTGGCCCTCATGGCGGGACGCAACCACGTCATGCCCGACGACATCAAGGAAATGCGCTACGGCATCCTTCGCCACCGCATCATCCGCACCTTCGACGCCATGGCCGACAACGTCTCCATCGAAGGCCTCATCGACGCCGTCTTCAAAGCGGTTCCCGTTCCGTAAAGAACACCGGTTCCACGCCACGACTCTCTAGAGGAACGCAATGCCTGTACGCTCGCGCGAGATCCACGCGCTCTCCACCCGCATCCAGTTGCCCGTCATGCGCAAACTGCTGTCCATCATGGACGGGCAGCACTCCGCCCTGCGGCAGGGACGCGGATGGGAGTTCATGGACCTGGCCCCCTATCAGCCGGGCGACGACGTACGTGAAATCGACTGGGCGGCCACGGCACGCACCGGTTCACCCATCATCAAGCGTCACGAAGCCACGGCGAACCTACAGGTCATGCTCGTCGTCGACACGGGACGCGAGATGGGCGCGCTCGCCCCGTCGGGAGAGACGAAGGAAGAGATCGCCCTCGCGGCCTGCGAGGCCATCGCCTGGCTGAGCGTGGCCCGCGGAGACCAGATCGGCCTCGTCGCCGGTGACGACGAGCGCGTGCGCTTCATGCCCGCCCGCTCCGGTAACGCGCACGCCGAAACGGTGCTGCGCCGCATCGAGGAAGACATCACGCTCGCCTCCCCGCATGCGAACGTCCCCAAGCTCCTCGCCCGAGTCAGGACAGTCACGCGCCGACGCAGCCTCATCGTGATCGTCACCGACAGCACCCAGCCGACGGCGACGCGCGAAACGGATGACCTCATTAAGTCCCTGTCCGTGCGTCACCAGGTGATCCTCATCAGCATCGAAGACATCGACCCGACCACCCTCGAGAAGGGCACGGAGGTCGTCGACGTCAACGAGGGACCTTTGCCGGACTTCCTGCTGCGCGACTCGCAGCTGGCGGGGGAGGCCGCCAACGTCGTGGCGATGCGCCGGGCCGCAGTCAAACAGTTGCTCGATCAGAGGGGAGTCATCCACGTGGACGTGTCCTCCAGCGAGGAGATCCCCCACGCGCTCATGCGCGCTCTCGGAAGGGGAGCACATGTCCGGTGATATCAAAGACGACCTGTATACCCCCGTCATTTACCCGCACTGGATGTGGGTCCTCGGAGTGGCACTCCTCGTGGCGGTCATCGGCTGGGTTCTCTTCTGCCTGTGGCGCTGGTGGACGTCCCGCGTCGGCGAGGTGACGGAGCTGCACACCATCACGGATGCGCGACGCAAGAAGTACCTGGTCTACGTCGATCAGATCGCGGATCGCTACGCGGACGGTGACCTGGATGCCCGCGGGGTCCACCTGGCGCTGGCCGGCCTTATGCGCGCGCTCGGCACGGAACGCACCGGGTGTGACCTCGAGGTCGCCACGGTCAGCGAAGTGCGCGCGCTCGTTCCCGTCTGGCCGGGCCTGGCAAACGTGCTCGCGGCGTGCGAGGTTCCCAGCTTCGCGGGGGAGAATATTCCGGATGGGCAGCCCTCGCACGATGCCGTGACGCGCGCCCTGACCATGGCTGTTGAGGCGGTGAACGCATGAGGTTTTGGTGGTTGATCCCGCTCGTCCTGCTCGTGGTGGTGGGCGCTACTGTCCTCGGATGGTGGCTGGCACGCCGGGCGGGCCAGCGCGCGGGTAAGAAGGGTTGGGTTGCCAACTCGGGTTTCGTACGAGGCCTGCCCAAGTATCAGGCTCTCGTGCGGCGCACGCGCGCATCCTTGGCAATGGCGTTCGTGTGTTTCCTCATCGCGGTCATCGCGACCTCCGTGTCGGCGAGTGCGCCCGTGGACCGCTACGTCAAGTACGACAAGTCCGCGAGTCGCGATATCGTGCTGTGCCTGGACGCCTCCCCTTCGATGCTTCCCTACGACTCGGAGATCGGCGACGCCTTCAAGCAGATCATCTCCCACTTTGAGGGAGAACGAATTTCCTTGCAGCTGTGGAACGCCTACTCGATGACGATGTTCCCGCTCACCGATGACTACGAGATGGCCGACGACGTGCTCACCGAAATGGCGGGTGTGATCGACCGGGGCTTCTCGACGACGGCCGACGGTTACGCCCATGCCACGCCGGAACTGTACGAGTATCTGGAGCCGACGCTGGCCGCGCGGGACGAGGAACGCGCCTCTCTGGTCGGCGACGGGCTGGCCTCGTGCGTCATGGGCTTCGACCACACGGACAAGCAGCGTTCGCGCACGATTCTGCTGGCCACCGATAACGAGGTATTCGGCAGCGGCTACTACAACCTGCAGCAGGCCATTGCCTTCGCGAAGAGCCAGAACGTGACCGTCACGGCGCTGTATCCCGGCTCTATGACGACCCTGTCGAGCGAGGGCGAGGATCTGCGCAATCAGGTGAAGTCGACGGGCGGCGACTTCTATGATGCGTCGTCTCCCGCATCCGTCGATTCGGTTGTTAAACAGATCGAGGCCGAACAGAAGGAAGACTTGGATGCCAAGGGCAAGCTGATCGAAACTGATCGTCCGCGTGCCGCCCTGGGCTGGACACTGGCCGGTGTCGTGTCCCTGCTCGGCCTGCTTGCCTTCGGGAGGCTCTGACATGGTTTTTCATCCCGTTATTCACCCGGCGCTTCTCGTCATCATCGTCCTGGTGGCGGCAGCCTTCGTGGTTGTGTCCGCCCGGCGCTCCGTGCGCACGAGCCTGATGGATGTCATCAGGCGTTCCCTGATCGTCGTGATGGTTGCCGTCATGGGCGCGGGGCCCTCCATTCCCGGCAAGGCCGTCGAGGTGACCTCGAGCCTCGAGGTGTACTACGTCATCGACCGCACCGGATCGATGGGCGCCGAGGACTGGGACGGGGACAATCCCCGCATCGACGGCGTGCGCAGCGACGTCGGCATCCTCATGAACTCTCTCACCGGGTCACGCTTCTCGATCCTGTCGTGGGACTCGAACGTGCACGTTGGTATGCCCCTGACGACCGACGCCTCCGCGGTCCAGTCGTACATGGCCACGTTCACGCAGGAGCTATCTTCCTCCTCGCAGGGTTCGTCCCCCCACCGCCCCGCCCAGGAGCTGGCCAAGCTGCTGAAGAAGAACAAGGAACGCCACCCGAACAACATTCGCGCGGTCTTCATCTTCTCCGATGGTGAGACGTCGAACGAGGGCCACTGGTCGACTGCTCCCATGGGGTCCGAATCGGATTGGGACGCCGTCAAGCCCTACGTCGACGGCGGCCTGGTCATCGGCTACGGCACTGAGGAAGGCGGCAAGATGAAGATCCAGCGCCTGGCTGGCGCCGAGGAACAGAGCGGCAGTGACGGATACATTCATGACAAGTCGCAGCCGGGTGACCCCGTCGCCATCTCCCACATTGACGAGGCCGCGCTGAACAATATCGCGTCGCGTCTCGGCATTGACTACGTGCACTCACCCGACAAGGCTGCGATCGAGTCGCACGCACAGTCACTACTCGAACGAGCAACGACGATCGCCGAAGAACGCAACATGCGGTCCACGTACCGCTACATCATTTGGCCGGTCGCCCTCATCCTCGGAGGACTCCTGGCGTGGGAGGGCGCAAACCTGGCGCGGCGCGCACAACAGTTGAGGAATTCCCATGCAATCTAACAACCCTGCACGCGAAGACGACCTCCTGCCTTTCGGTGCCCCCCAAGCAGATGCCACCGACCCCGCGGTGCGTGCCAAGCTGGCCTCGGCCTCGGGCAAACCCCAGCGCTCCCCGCGCGTGCTGCGCCCCCTGTGGTACTCGATCCCCTTCCTGGTGATCGCGCTGGCGATCTCCGCGTACCTGATCGGAATCACCCTGTGGTCACGCTCGTCGCTGGGACACTGGACGAACGAGGAGTACCCCGCCGCTCAGGCCGGGTACGAGGGGCAAAAGTCGTGGACCTCCTCCGGCGTCGAGCAGTGGGTCGCACACTACAACCTGGGTACGACGCTCGTGAGCCAGGACTTGATCGACGAGGGCGTGGCTGAGCTGCGTACCGCCTACGACATGGTCCCCAAAGCCATCGAGGTCCAGCCCGGGCGCCTGGAGCCCTTCTCCTACGAGTGTCGCGTGCGCGTGAACCTCGGTCTGGGCATTGAAATCCAGGGCGATGCGAAGGACTCAGCCGGTGCGTACGGCGAGGCCTACGACCTGTACCAGGAGTCCGAAGACATGGTGGCTCCCTGCCAGAGCGCCAACCAGAGCCAGTCGAACAACCAGGGCCAGTCCGGCAACCAGGGCCAGTCTGGTAACCAGGGCCAGTCTGGTAACCAGGGTCAGTCTGGCAACCAGGGCCAGTCCGGCAACCAGGGCCAGTCCGGCAACCAGGGTCAGTCTGGCGGCCAGGGTCAGTCTGGCGGCCAGGGCCACAATGGTGAGCAGGGTCAGTCCGGCAACCAGGGCCAGGGTGGCCAGACTAACCACGCCGACGAGAACAAGAGTCGCGTCCAGAAGAAGAAGCAGAACGCCGACAAGAAGAATCGTGGCGAAGACCCGAACGACCCGAACAAGGGCAACAACGGCGGCAACGACCCGAACAACGGCAACAACCCGGGCAACCAGCCGACCACGCAGCCCGGCTCGGCCCCCACGCCTGACCCCTACGAGGGCGAAAGCGAGGAGGAGCGCAAACGCCGACAGGGCCTGGAGGGGCAAAACACCAAGCGTGATCGCGATCGACGTGAACACGACGACCAGCAGCGCAGCGGTAACCCGAACGGCGGCTGGTGACACGCGCGTCCACGTCTCATTACCGCTGTGACGTGCACCCATAAAATCCCATGTCGGCCTGCCAGGCCGCCAAAGACCGATAGGCTGGAATCGTGAAGGTCCTTCTCGTTGGTAACGGGGGTCGCGAACACGCGATCGCCCGAGCGCTTGTGCGAACGTCTACCCCCGAGCAGCCCGTGAAGCTTGTCGTCCAGGCCGGTAACCCGGCGCTGGAGCAGCTGGGCCGCTCCCTCACCATGGATCCGATGGATCCGAAGGATGTCGTGCGCCGCGCGACCTCCGAGAAGGTCGACCTCGTGGTCGTCGGCCCGGAGGCCCCGCTCGTCGCGGGCGTCGCCGATGCCGTGCTGGACTACGGGATCCCCGTGTTCGGCCCGACGAAGGACGCAGCGCGACTCGAGGCCTCCAAGTCTTTCGCGAAGCAGGTCATGGCCGACGCCGGCGTGGCTACCGCCCGCGCCTTCACCTGCACCACCATGGACCAGGTCGAGGCCGCATTCGACGATCTGGGTGCGCCCTACGTCGTCAAGGACGACGCCCTGGCCGCCGGCAAGGGAGTCGTCGTGACCTCCGACCGCGCCCAGGCCTCGAAACACGCGCGTGCCTGCCTGGCCCGCGACGGGGGAGCGGTCGTCATCGAGGACTACCTCGATGGACCCGAGGTCTCCCTCTTCTGCTTCGCCGACGGCACCACCGTCGTGCCCCTCCAGCCCGCCCAGGACTTCAAGCGCGTGGGCGACGGCAACGAGGGTCCCAACACGGGCGGCATGGGCGCCTACAGCCCCCTGCCGTGGCTGCCCGAGGAAGCCACGCAGCGCATCGTCACCGAGGTTGCCCGGCCCGTCGTCGCCGAAATGGCCCGACGCGGTACCCCCTTCCGTGGCCTCCTGTACTGCGGCCTCGCGATGACCTCGAAGGGCATCCGCGTCGTCGAATTCAACGTGCGTTTCGGCGACCCGGAGACCCAGGTGGTCCTCGAACGCCTCGACTCCCCGCTGGCGCCCATCCTGTACGCGGCCGCGACCGGCACCCTGGCGAAGGTCCCCGCCCCCGTGTGGAGCGACGACGCCGCCGTCACGGTCGTCATGGCTTCGGGCGGCTACCCTGGGCCGACCGACACCGGCCACGAGATCACCGGCATTGAAGCAGCCGAAGCATTGGCGGGCGTCCACGTCATCCACGCCGGCACCTCCGAGCAGATTACCGACGACCCGGCTGACGTCGCTGCCGGATGCTGCGGCTTCGAGCCGACCTACGCGCTGGTGAACTCCGGCGGACGCGTCCTCGACGTTGTCGCCCGCGCGGCCACCCTCGACCAGGCGCGGGCGCTCGCCTACCGGGGCGTCGACCTCATCCACTTTGCTGGTGAACAACACCGCAGCGACATCGCGACGTGGCCCGCCGACCTGGCCGTCACTCTTGACTAACGACACAACATTGAGGAGCATCATGCCCACCTCCCTGCACGGTTGGACCCCCCTGAGTTCGGCGAAAGTCCGCGACATTTACGCTCCTGACGAGGCCGTGGTGGGTTCCGCGCCGGAAGCGTCGCCGGCGGTGGGGCGCCCTCGCCACGCGAAGGCTGGCCCTGAGGCGTTGCTGATGGTGACGTCGGATCGCATCAGCGCATACGACTACGTGCTACCCACTGAGATTCGCGGTAAGGGCGCGGTCCTGAACCAGCTGGCGATCTGGTGGATGGGCAAGCTGCGTCCCCTCGTGGAAAACCACCTGCTGGCCGTTGGCACAAAGGCTCCGGCTGAGGCCTCGCGTGCCCTGGAGGGCGCGCAACCCACGCGCTTCACGGTTCCTGCGGAGGTGGACGGGCGCGCGGTCGTGTGCCGCAGCCTGTACATGATTCCCATTGAGTGCGTCGTGCGCGGTTACTTGACGGGTTCCGGCTTGGCGGAGTACCGCGAGTCGGGTTCCGTGTGCGGCATCGCCCTGCCCGAGGGTCTGACCGAGGCCTCGCGCCTGGAAGAGCCGATCTTCACGCCGGCCGCTAAGGCCGAGCTGGGTGAGCACGACGAGAACATCACTTTCGAACAGACGGTGGAACGCATCGGCGAGGAGTATGCGACCGCGATCCGTGACCTGTCGATTGCCCTGTACCGTCAGGCTCGAGACATTGCCGCCGAGCGGGGCATCATCATCGCGGATACGAAGTTCGAGTTCGGTATCGATGTGTCTACGGGCGCGATCGTGCTCGCGGATGAGATTCTCACCCCCGACTCCTCGCGCTTCTGGCCTGCGGACCGGTGGGTTGAGGGCCAGGTGACGCCGAGTTTCGACAAGCAGTATGTGCGCGACTGGCTGACTTCGGAAGAATCCGGGTGGGACCGTGCGTCCGGGGAGAACCCGCCCGCGCTGCCCGACGCTGTCGCCGCAGCGACCGCCGCCCGATACGTTGAGGCGTATCGCCGACTCACCGGGGTTGACCCGGTCCTGTAACCAACGTGCCCGCCGGGCGAGGTGCGCGGCGGGATCCTCACCAACAACACAAGGAGGAACGCCGTGGGGCGAATCATCGTGGAAGTGATGCCGAAGCCTGAGATCCTGGACCCGCAGGGCAAGGCCGTCGGCTCGGCGCTGCCCAGGCTCGGAATCACGAGCTTTGAGGCCGTGCGTCAGGGGAAGTGCTTCCACCTGACCGTGGACGGCCCCGTCACCGACGAGCTCCTGGAGCAGGCCCGCAAGGCCGCTGAAGAGGTCCTGTCCAACCCGATCATCGAGGACGTCGTGCGCGTCGAGGCCATCGACGAGGCCGACGCCCGTTACGCGGGAGGCGCGCAGTGACCCGCGTCGGAGTCGTCACCTTCCCCGGCACCCTTGACGATCGTGATGCCGCCCGCGCGGTGGAAATCGCGGGCGCGCAGGCGGTGTCCCTGTGGCATAAGGACGCCGACCTGCACGGCGTCGACGCGGTCGTTATCCCCGGAGGCTTCTCCTACGGCGACTACCTGCGCTGCGGTGCGATCGCCGCGACCGCCCCAGTCATGGGCGAGATCGTGCGCGAGGCCGGACGAGGCCTGCCCGTCCTGGGCATCTGCAACGG